>Ga0247820_10000010_pt1 | contig 105510 bp, 101 predicted proteins | sample 13C_Glucose_Day1_2_FD_192480 | JGI IMG/M metagenome (GOLD analysis project Ga0247820, IMG submission 192480) | Soil microbial communities from agricultural site in Penn Yan, New York, United States - 13C_Glucose_Day14 | ecosystem: Environmental > Terrestrial > Soil > Agricultural land...
AGGCCGCCGGGGGCTGGGCGGGTGGCGGGCGTCAGCCCCCGGCTAGCGGAGGCGCGCCATCAGCGCATGCTCCACGAGAGTGATCAGCGCCGACTTCGCATCGGCCCGATGCCGCGCGTCCGTCGTGATGATCGGGGTGTCGGGCCCGATCTGCAGCGCCTCCCGCACCTCGTCCGGCTGGTACGGCTGCTGCCCGTCGAAGCCGTTGAGGGCGATCACGAAGGGAAGCCCCGAGTTCTCGAAGTAGTCGACCGCCGGGAAGCAGTCGGCGAGACGACGCGTGTCCACCAGGACGATCGCGCCGATGGCGCCGCGCACCAGGTCGTCCCACATGAACCAGAACCGGTCCTGCCCGGGCGTACCGAAGAGGTACAGGATCAGGTCCTGGTCCAGGGTGATACGGCCGAAGTCCATGGCGACCGTCGTGGTCGTCTTGTCCCCGGTGTGGGTGAGGTCGTCGATGCCCGCGGAAGCAGACGTCATGACGGCCTCGGTGCGCAGCGGGTTGATCTCCGAGACGGCGCCGACGAACGTGGTCTTGCCCACGCCGAAACCGCCCGCCACCACGATCTTCGCGGACGTGGTGGAGCGGGAAGGCCCTCCGCTAGAGCTTGCGAAGTCCACTGAGCACCCTTTCGAGCAGTGTCACGTCTGGCTGGCCGCCGGCGTTCTCGTCGCCGCCGGGCTGATGGATGGCGACCAGGCCCGCCTCCGCCAAGTCGGCGACGAGGATCCTGGCCACGCCGAGAGGGATCGTCAGCAGGGCCGAGACCTCGGCCACCGACTTGATCTCCCGGCAGAGGTTGCAGATCCGCTGATGCTCGGGCAACTGGCCCTGCATCTGGTGCGGCTGCGCGGTGGTGTGCACCAGCGCCTCGATGGCGAGCTGGTACCTGGGCCTGGTGCGGCCGCCCGTCATGGCGTACGGGCGCACCAGGGGATTGTTCGACGCCCCGGCGGGCGCCGGCTCGGGCGTGCGGCGCTGCGGCTCGACCGGCTGGATGCGCGGAGCATGCGGCTGGTCGTACGGCGAAGGGCCGGGGCCCTGCGGTACGTACGGCTGCCGGTGCTGTGGCGCGGAGGGGTAGCCGTACCGGTTCTGGGACCCGTCGTTGTGGTCCTGGGCAGGACCGTACGACCAGTTGCCCGCGGATGAACCGTCTGGGGGTGTTGCCACTTTCTCCTCCTCCGACTGTGCCTGGCGCCCATCACTGTGGAGCCGCGTCCCGAAACCTTACGGCCCCGGGACGCCAAAACGCACCGTCCGTCCTTTAGTTGAGAAGGCTCCCTTGGAGCTCCGCACGAAGGTCCGGGGTCAGGACCGTACCGGCCCGGTCGACCAGAAGGGCCATCTCGTACCCAATGAGGCCGATGTCCGCTTCCGGGTGTGCGAGAACGGCGAGCGACGAACCGTCGGAAATGGACATGATGAACAGGAATCCCCGCTCCATCTCCACAACCGTCTGGTTCACGCTGCCGCCCTCGAAGATCCGGGAGGCGCCTGCCGTCAGAGACGTCAGACCGGAGGCGACGGCCGCGAGCTGGTCGGCGCGGTCGCGCGGGAAGCCTTCGGACATCGCCAGAAGGAGTCCGTCGGCGGAGACCACCACCGTGTGGGACACCCCCGGGGTGTTGTCCACGAAGTTGGTGATCAACCAGTTCAGGTTCTGTGCCGCCTGGCTCATCGGGCTCACACTAACGCTCCTGGTTGTAGGTGCTGTCAGAACCGAAGCCCTGACCGTTCGTTTCACTGCCCGCGCTGCGGCCCCGTTGGACACCGCGTCGCAGGTTGCTCAGCCTGCCCCGGACGTCTTCCGGGGCGCGGGAGACCTGGGGGCCTCCCTGGGGGGTGGTTTCGGCGGCTCCCTGGACCAGGTTGGCCTTGGGGACCCGTCGCGGCAGCCCGGAGGAAGTAACTCCGCCTGCCTTGGGCTTACGGAGCGACGAGGCCTGCTGCCAGCGTTCGTCGTTCGCCGAGCGCCAGCTGTCGCCGTCGTTCTCCTGGGGGGAGGCCGGCGGCTCCTGGTTCACGCTCCGCGCGCCGCCCGTGCCGTTCGCGCCGCCGCCGCCGGTGGATCCGCGGCGGGGAAGCCCGGCGTCGGTCAGCTCGTGGGCGTCGGAGGGAACCGGTCCCGGACGGTCGAAGCCTACGCTGTCCTGCTCACGTGCGTCAGCGGCCTGGGTAAGTTCCGGCTCGGGGGCCTGAGCGGGGTACTGGTCCGGGTAGCCGTTCCGGTAGCCGTCCTGCTGCGGCCAGTCGTCGTCCTGGCGCCGCTCGGTGAAGGGCGTGAAGGAGCCGGTGGCGCCGGCGGCCGCGTGACCGTCCCGCGCCGGGTCGGCGTAGGACTGATCCGGGTAGCCGCCGTTGGACGAGAAGGCGTCGTTCTGCGGGACCTGGCCGTTCGGCGCGTAGTACCCCTCGCCGTACGCCTGCTGCTGGGGCTCCGCGTACGGCGTCTGCTGCCCGTTGCCGTACGTCTGCTGGTCGTAACCGGCGGGCTGCTGCCCCTGGTAGCCGCCGTCGAAGCCCTGCCCGTTGTCGTACCCCTGCGGGGCGGCGAACTCGTCCGGGAAGGCGGGCGCCTCGGGATTCTCCTGGGCGTTCGCGGCGGTCAGCTCGGGCTGTGCCTGGGACTCCAGGGCGGCCCGGCGCTCCTCGCGCATCAGGGAACGCCCGACGGGGTCCAGGTCCCGGATGTCGTCCGGGACCTCCGTGTAGCGGCTGTCGTCGAAGCCCAGCTCCGCGGCAGTGCGCAGGGGCTGCTGCTGACGGCTGAAGTCCTCGCCGCCGAAGTTCTGCTCCGGGATGATCTGGGAGACCGTGAACTCGTCGCGCTGCGGCTGCTGTTCGCCGCCACCACCGTGGGTGATCGCGTCCGGCAGCATGACCAGCGAGGTGGTGCCGGCCTGCTCGCCCGACGGGCGCAGCTGGACCCGGATGCCGTGCCGGTCGGACAGCCGGCCGACCACGAACAGGCCCATGCGCTGGGAGATCGCGGCGTCCACGGTCGGCGGGTTGGCCAGCTTGTGGTTGATGTCCGCGAAGTCCTCGGCGGTGAGGCCGATGCCCTTGTCGTGGATCTCGATCATCACGCGGCCGTCGGGGAGACGGGTCGCGGTGACGCGGACCTTGGTCTGCGGGGAGGAGAACGTGGTGGCGTTCTCCAGGAGCTCGGCGAGCAGGTGCACGAGGTCGGTCACCGCGCGGCCGTGGATCTCGGCCTCCGGGACGCCGGACAGCTCGATGCGCTCGTACTGCTCCACCTCGGAGGAGGCGGCGCGCAGCACGTCGACCAGCGGGACCGGCTGGTCCCAGCGGCGGCCGGGCTCCTCGCCTGCGAGGACCAGGAGGTTCTCGCCGTTGCGGCGCATACGGGTCGCGAGGTGGTCCAGGCGGAAGAGGTTCTCCAGCTGGTCCGGGTCGGCCTCGTTGTTCTCCAGGTCGGTGATCAGGGTCAGCTGGCCCTCGATCAGCGACTGGTTGCGGCGCGACAGGTTGGTGAAGATCGCGTTGATGTTGCCCCGCAGCAGGGCCTGCTCGGCGGCGAGCCGGACGGCCTCGCGGTGGACCTGGTCGAAGGCGCGGGCGACCTCGCCGATCTCGTCCGTGGAGGTGATCGGGATCGGCGCGACCCTGGTGTCGACCCGGCCCGGGTCGGTACGCGAGAGCTGGTCGACCAGCATCGGCAGGCGCTGCTCGGCGATGCCGAACGCGGCGTTGCGCAGCTGGCGCATGGAGCGGCTCATCTGGCGGGCCACCATGCCGGCCAGGATGAACGCGGCGAGCAGGGCGACGACGACGACGGCGCCGGTGACGAAGGCGTCGCGCCGGGCGTCGTCGGCTATCTGGGAGGCCTCGTTCACCGCGGTGTCGGTCAGATCCGACTCGATCTCGCGGTAGCCGTCGTACTTGAGGGTGTTCACGGCCCACCAGTTGGCGGGGGTGATGCCCTGGCCGGCCAGATCGGCGCGGGCGGCGGCGTCCGTGGAGGGAAGACGGCCCAGCTCGGAGATCATCGTCTCCGGCTTGGCGGGCGGCGGGACGTAGTCCGGGTCCTGCTGCTTGGCCTCCTTGGCCATGGCGGCGCCCTCGGCCTCGATCCGCTGCGCGGTCTGCTCCAGCTTGGCCGTGTCGGCGTCGGTGCCGGCGCCCTTGTACTCCTCGACGGCGATGCCCTCGAGGTAGGCGTAGGAGGTGAGCGCCACCCGCTGGCTGGCGAGCTGGCTGTCGGTGGGTCCGGGCTTCACCAGCAGGTGCATGCCGATGGACCGCTGCAGCGACAGCGCGGCCTTGGTGAGGGAGATCGCGTAGACCGAACGTCCGTAGCTGGTGATGTTGCCGGTGCCCAGGCCGAGCTCGTTGGCGAACTCCATCAGGGGGTGGGCGACGGCGACGTAGCCCTCCTCGGTCTGCACACCCTTGAGCTTGCTGGTGTACGCGCCGGCGCGCAGCGCGGTCAGCTGCGGCTCGGTCTCGCGGAACAGCCTCAGCCGGCGCTCCAGGCCGGGCTTGCCCGGCATGCTCTGCGCGGCCTCGTCGAAGGCGTCTGCGGCCTTGTCGGTCGCGGCGCGGGCCTTCGTGACGTCGGGATCGCTCTTGCCCTTGCCCTGCAGCAGCGGGACCGCGGTGACGTCCCGCTCGTTGTAGAGGGCGTTGGCGTAGGTGAGGGAGGCCTGGACCAGGCGCGCGGTGTTCTCCGCGTCCTCCGCCTCGTTCCAGGTGTCGATCGAGCTCTTCACCTGGAAGCCGCCCATGACCAGGCCGACCAGCACGGGGATGAGCAGGATCGCGTTCAGTCTGGTCGTCACGCGCCAGTTCCGCGGCGACAGGCGGCCTCCGCTCGGGGCGGGCGCGGCCGTCGGTTCCGGACCGGGCACGGGGGCGGGCGCCGCTGTGCGCGGCGGCGGCGTGAAGTTGCCCCGGGCCGACGGCTCGGGACTGTTCTTGCTTCGCCTCACTCGACCAACAACCTCTCGGCGGTCGGCACCAACGTTGTGCCGCTGTGTCTCAGAGCCCGGTGTGCCATCGACGAGTGAGTACGTCTTTGACTATTGGGCAGTTCAGGCATTCCAGCATGCCGACCAACCCTCTTCCAAACAGTGGAAGACGGTGAATCCGGGTGACGTAAGTCCCAGATAAAACGGTCATAAAGAACGAGCACCGGCAAAAGGCGAGCCGTTCGAACGCGCAGTGGTACCGCGCGAACGCGTCGCGTGTCGACCTCCCCCGGATCCTCTGCCGAAACGTTATGAACACCGGGGCCGGCGGTGTCGAAGGACACAGCCGGCTCCGGTACATCTGCGACAACTACCGTATGTCGCTTCTTTTTTGATCTACCTGAGACGCGCCATAAGGGCATGTTCGACCAGGGTGATCAGCGCACTCTTGGCATCCGCGCGGTGCCGTGCGTCGGTGGTGATGATCGGGGTGTCGGGCCCGATCTGCAGTGCCTCGCGCACCTCTTCCGGCTGGTAGGGCTGCTGTCCGTCGAAGCCGTTGAGGGCGACCACGAAGGGCAGTCCGCTGTTCTCGAAGTAGTCCACCGCCGGGAAGCAGTCGGCGAGGCGGCGGGTGTCCACGAGGACCACCGCGCCGATGGCGCCGCGCACCAGGTCGTCCCACATGAACCAGAACCGGTCCTGCCCGGGCGTACCGAACAGGTACAGGATCAGGTCCTGGTCCAGGGTGATACGGCCGAAGTCCATGGCCACCGTGGTGGTGGTCTTGTCCCCGGTGTGGGTGAGGTCGTCGATACCCGCGCTGGCGGAGGTCATCACGGCCTCGGTGCGCAGCGGGTTGATCTCCGAGACGGCGCCGACGAACGTGGTCTTGCCCACGCCGAAGCCGCCCGCCACCACGATCTTCGCGGACGTGGTGGCACGGTTTTCGGAGACCGCCCCGCCGCTAGAGCTTGCGAAGTCCACTGAGCACCCTTTCGAGCAGTGTCACATCGGGGGCGCCGGTCGTCTCGTCGCCGCCCGGCTGGTGCACGGCGACGAGTCCCGCCTCCGCCAAGTCGGCCACCAGGATCCGGGCAACACCCAGCGGCATGTTGAGCAGCGCCGAGACCTCGGCGACCGACTTCACCTCACGGCACAGATGGCAGATGCGCTGGTGCTCCGGGAGGAGCCCCATCAGCGCTGCCGGGTCGGCCGTCGTACTGATCAGTGCCTCGATGGCCAGCTGATAACGCGGCCTGGTCCGGCCACCGGTCATCGCGTAGGGACGCACCAGTGGCTGGTCGCCCTCGTCCTCGTACGGTTCCGCGTACGGATCATGAGAGGCGGTGGGCGGGGTCATGGGTCCTCCGGGCGGGACAGCAAGTCGGTCAGTCAAGCCGTCTGACGGGGCCGGTGGGGGGAGTGTGGCGGCCGGACGGTGATTTGGTGAGACGGGTGGTGCCGGGGCCGATCAGTGGAGCAGACTTCCCTGTAGCTCGGCGCGCAGGTCCGGCGTGAGTACCGCCCCCGCGCGGTCCACCAGGAGCGCCATCTCGTAGCCCACCAGGCCGATGTCGCACTCCGGGTGCGCCAGAACGGCCAGGGACGAGCCGTCCGAGACGGACATGAGGAAGAGGAAACCTCGCTCCATCTCCACGACCGTCTGGGCCACGCTGCCGCCCTCGAAGATCCGGGAGGCACCGGCCGTCAGGGAGGTCAGTCCCGAGGCGACGGCCGCGAGCTGGTCCGCGCGGTCGCGCGGGAACCCCTCGGACATGGCCAGCAGAAGACCGTCGGCGGACACGACGACGGTGTGGGACACCCCGGGGGTGTTGTCCACGAAGTTGGTGATCAACCAGTTGAGGTTCTGTGCCGCCTGGCTCATCGGGCTCAACTAACGCTCCTGCTGGTGAGTGGGGTTCGGGAAGCTGCCGGTCTGGGTGGTACCGGCCTGACGACCCTGTGCGATACCCCGACGGAGATTGGTCAGCCGGCCGCGCACGTCATCGGGGGCGCGCGAGACCTGAGGACCGCTCTGGTGCTGTTGCTGCTGAGCCGTACCCGGGACGAGGTTCGCCTTGGGTACCCGGCGCGGCAGGCCGGAGGTGGTGACGCCGCCCGCGGCCGGCTGCCGGACGCGTTCGGCCTGCCGGACGAGCTCGTCGTTGGGCGAGCTGCGCCAGGCGGTGGAAGCGGACCGCTGCGGACCGGTGGGGCCCTGCGGCTGCTGGGACTGCGGGGACTGAGGCTGCTGTTGCGGCGGCTGGGGTGCCGGAGCCGAGCCGTTGCCCTGCTCCGGTGCGCCGCCGGCGCCGCCACCGCGGAACCAGTTGGTCTCCAGCGTGTCGTACAGCGGCGTACGGCCGTCACCGGGACCGGAGGCCGGGGGCAGGGCCCAGGCGTCGGACGCCGGGCGCTCGTCGGGCCGCCGCGCGGCACCGCCGTTGACCTGCTCCGGGTGGACCGGCCGCGCTTGCGGGGCGGGCGGACGCGGGGCGGGGAAACCGCCGCCCTGCGTGCCGTTCGCCTGCGGAAGCTCGAACTGGCCGGTGGCCGCCGGGTCCCCGGCGTTCGGACGCTCCGGGAGGGAGTGCCGGCCTGTGGAGCCGTTGTCCTGCCCAGGCATCTGGAACTGACCGGTGGAGCCGTTGTCGTAGCCCTGCGGAGCGGGGAACTGGCCCGTCGCGGCGGGGTTCTGCGCGTTCGGCCGGCCCTGCGGGGCGCCGAAGATGTCGCCGCGGACGAACTGCCCCGGGTCCTGGGAGCCGTTCGCGCCGGGCTGGGCGTACTGGCCCGTGTGCTGCGGGAACTGGCCGGTGTTCTGCGGGACGTCCGCACCGGGAGCGCCGTAGCCGGGAGCGCCGGGGTTGTGACGCTCGTCGAACCGGGGGATCTCCGCCGTCGCGCCGGGGCCCTGCCGGTCGTCGAACCTGGGCATGGCCGACGTCCGGGCGGTGTCCGGCTCCTCGTGACCGCGCGGGGTGTCCAGCGAGGCGCGCGGCACCGGCGGCTGGGCGTTCTCGTCGCTCCAGCTCGGCACCCGCGGCTGCTCACCGCCGGGCAGTTCGGGACGCGCGCCACCGCGCGGCGGGAGCTGCGGACGACGGCCGCGCTCGGCGTTGCCGCCATTGCGCTGCGGCGGGACCTGACCGCGGGCGCCGCCGAAGGCGTCCCGGTCCTGCTGCCCGCCCTGGGCCGGCGACTGCATCCCCTGCGGGGCGCCGGGCGCCTGGCCGCCGAAACCGGCCCCGGCCGGGGCGGCCGGACGGCCCTGCGGAGACGCCGTGGGGGCACCCCGGTCGAACAGCGAGGGCGCGGCGTTGCCCGGCTGGCCCTGCGGCGTGCGCGGTCCGTCGGGCCGGCCGGAGCCGTCCCGTCCGGGCAGCGCGGCCCGCGGTCCCTGGCCGGCACCGAGCCGGCCGCCGGAGGCAGTGCTGCCGAGCGCGCCGCCACCGGGCTGACCGGCACCGGCGGCACGGCGCTCGGCCGCGGCGCCCGCGGCGGCCTGCGCGGCGGCGGGGCCACCGCCGCCCGCGCCCGGCTGACCCGGCTTGCCCTGCGGCTTCTTGCCGCCCTGGGCGACGTCGACGGGGAGCATGACCAGCGCGGTCGTACCACCGGAGTCGGACGGGCGGAGCTGGATGCGGATGCCGTGGCGCTGCGACAGCCGGCCGACCACGAACAGACCCATGCGGCGGGAGACGGAGACGTCCACGGTGGGCGGCGAGGCGAGCCGCTCGTTGATCGCCGCCAGGTCCTCGGGCGACAGACCGATACCGGTGTCGTGGATCTCGATCAGGACGCGGCCGTCGGGCAGCGCGTGACCGGTGACCTTGACCTTGGTCTGCGGGGAGGAGAACGAGGTCGCGTTCTCCAGCAGCTCGGCGAGCAGGTGCACGAGGTCGTTGACGACCCGGCCGGCCACTTCGGTGCTCGGCACGGACGCCAGCTCGATGCGCTCGTACTGCTCCACCTCGGACGCGGCGGCGCGGAGCACGTCGACCAGCGGGACCGGGCGGGTCCACCGGCGGCCGGGCTCCTCACCCGCGAGGACGAGGAGGTTCTCACCGTTACGGCGCATACGCGTGGCGAGGTGGTCGAGCTTGAACAGCGAGGAGAGCTGGTCCGGGTCGGCCTCGCGGGACTCCAGCTCGGAGATCAGCGACAGCTGGCGCTGGATCAGACCCTGGGAGCGGCGCGAGAGGTTGGTGAACATCGCGTTGACGTTGCCCCGCAGCAGGGCCTGCTCGGCGGCGAGGCGGACCGCCTCGCGGTGCACGTCGTCGAAGGCCGCGGCCACGCGGCCGATCTCGTCCCGGGAGTGCACACCGACCGACTCCACGGACGTGTCGACGTCCTGCGGGTCGGACTCGGACAGCTGCTTGACCAGGTCCGGCAGACGTTCCTGGGCGACCTTGGTGGCGGTCTCCTCCAGCCGGCGCAGCGAGCGGATCATGGAGCGGGCCACGACGAAGGCGCCGACCAGCGAGACGCCGAGCACGATCAGGATGACGACACCGGAGACGATCGCGTCGCGCTCGGTGGCGCTGCGCAGCTCGCGGGCCTTCTGTTCCATCTCCTCGAGCAGCGTGAGCTCGATGTTCTTCATCTGCTGGATCTTGGTGGAGCTGTCGTCCAGCCAGTCGCGGTAGGACCGCTTGCCGACCGAGGCGAGACCGAACTCCGAGGCCAGGGCGCGCCCGGCGTACTCGTCGGTGGCCTTGATCGTGCTGTTGCCCTCCTCGATCGGCAGCAGCAGTTCGCTCGCGGTGACGTCGCCGTAGATGCTCTTGAAGCTGCGGAGCTCCGACTTCTGGCTGGCCAGCGCCGACTCGGCGTAGAGCCGGTCGTTCTCGGAGAGGTCGCCCTTGGAGGTGTTGCTGGCCGGCAGCGCCGCGGCGAGCACCGCACGCTGGATCGACGCGTACTCCTTGGCGGAGGAGAAGGACGCCAGCGCACGGGTGCGCTGGATCATGTCGGGGTTGCTGGTCGCCTCGGCCATGTCCTGGGACAGGTCGATCAGGTTCACGATCAGGCGGTGGTAGCCCTCGACGGTCTGCGTGGAGTTGCGCTCCGACTTGAAGGCCGTGTTGCGGATCTTCTCGAGCTCGCCCAGGTCGCCGGCGAGCTGGACGAGGTTGTCGCGGACGCCCTTGAGGTTGCCGTCCTTGCTCGCCTCGTCGATCTCCTCGGAGCTGTCGATGAAGACGTTGCGCGCCCGGTCGGTCTTCTCCCGGAAGCCCTTGACCGAGAAGTCGGTGGCCTTGCCGCCGTGCGCCAGCGGGCCGGCCGACTGGTCGCGCTCCTCCTGGAGCGCGGCGGCCAGTTCGGTGGCCTGCTTGGTCATGTCCGTCAGCAGCTTCATGTTGTCGAGCTGCTGGATGTCGTCCATCGACTGGTTGATGCGCAGGGCGCCCAGCGAGGTGGCCGCGACCACCGGGAGCGCGAGCAGCGAGACCAGACGGGTCGAGATCCGCCAGTTCCGCAGGGCTATTCGCGGACCCGGGCCGGTCGGGCCCTTCGGAGCGGCGGGCGCCGGGGCCGCCGGGCCCCCGGTCGTGGCGCCGCCGGCGTTCCCGGAAGAGGCCGGGCCCTGGTTCTGGGCGTGCTGGGGCGAGGAGCCGACGGCCTTGGGGCCAGTCCCGCCGTGCGGCTCCGGCTCCGCCGAAGCGCTGCCATCCCTCTTGAAACGTCCCTGCACTAGCGTCGCAACCTCTGAACCAGGCACCTCTCCGCGTGAACGGCGAGGCACGGTGTCGGCGTCATAGGGGCGCCCTGAATACGCCCCCGTGGTGGTCGTGAGTGACCGGCGCTGGTTCCCCCTTCTCGCCCGCCACGCGGCGCGACTGTGCGCCCCCTGTGCACCGGCTCGATCCTGCGGCGGTCCGTGGAATTCCAGCACAGTGCAGGATCTCCAACAAGGCCCGAGGCCCTACCCGTGAGATACGTGACACGGCGTGAGTGACCTATCACCAGCGGTAGAAAGTGATCCAGTCGATATCGGGCATATGGCCCCGAGTCGGCTCGACCGTCAGGGTGTCCCAGTCGCCATGATCGGGAGCGGAATGGTGCCTTCAGGGGGAGAATGTCCGATTCCGACTCACCCGGATCCAGTCCGGAATGGCTGGTTTGTCCGTCGGTCAGTGAGCAAACTCACACGGAGATCAACGCCTCCGGCCGCGGTCGGCGGGGAATTGCATGTTTAGCCTGACGCTTTACAGGGATGGCAAAACCGACAACCCGCGCCTCCATCGGGGTCCTCGACCCCCTCCGGGCGCCCGCCGACAGGACAGGGTCAAGTAAACAGTGAAGACGACGACGATGTTCCACAAGATCGCCAACCCGCGGCGCACGACGCTGGCCCACCTCGACGGCGCCGGTGAACTGCAGACGCCGGCCCAGCAGGAGCACGCCGTCGAACTCCCCGCCCAGACCGCCAATCCCAGGCGCACCATCCTCATGGAGATCCCGGTCGCGGCCGACGCCGCGAAGTGACACCGGTCCGTACGCGAAACGGCCGCGCGGCGTTCAACGACGAGGGGCGCCCCCACGGAGACGGGGGCGCCCCTCGCCGTCATTGCGCGAGGCCGGGACCCCCTGCGCGTTAGCCTGGAGCGTCAGACTTCAGCCGATCGGTCAAGGGGACGAGCATCCCGTGCGCATCGCCAGATTCTCCATCGACGGGAACGTCGCCTTCGGCGCGGTCGAGGGTGAGAAGCAGGACGAACTCGTCCTGGACATCATCAAGGGCATCCCGTTCGCGGACTTCGAGCTCTCCGGCACCAAGGTCCCGCTGAGCAAGGTCAGGCTGCTGCCCCCGGTGCTGCCCAACAAGGTCGTCGCCTTCGGCCGCAACTACGCGGACCACGCGAAGGAGATGGGCAACGAGGTGCCCGACGCCCCCTTCGCCTTCTTCAAGCCCGCCACCTCGGTGATCGGCCCCGGCGACGAGATCCAGTACCCCTCCTTCTCCCAGGAGGTGCACCACGAGGCCGAGCTGGCCGTCGTGATCGGCCGGCTGTGCCGCGAGGTCCCGCGCGACCGCGTCAAGGACGTGATCTTCGGCTACACCTGCGCCAACGACATCACCGCGCGGGACGTCCAGAAGCGCGAGAAGCAGTGGGCGCGGGCCAAGGGCTTCGACACCTCCTGCCCGCTCGGCCCCTGGGTGGAGACGGACCTGGACATCGCCGCGGCGAACGACCTGACGATCCAGCTCACGGTCAACGGCGCGCAGCGCCAGCTCGGACGCACCAGCGAGATGACCCACCCCATCGAGGACCTGATCGTCAACATCTCCGAGGCCATGACCCTGCTCCCGGGCGACGTCATCCTCACGGGCACCCCGGCTGGGGTCGGCCCCCTCAACGTCGGCGACGAGGTCGCCGTCACCATCGAAGGCATCGGCACTCTCACCAACAAGGTTGTCAAGCGTGGCTAGCGCATCCGGCTCCCCCGTACGCGTCCGTTTCTGTCCGTCGCCCACCGGTAACCCCCACGTGGGCCTGGTCCGCACCGCCCTGTTCAACTGGGCGTTCGCCAAGCACCACCAGGGCACCCTGGTCTTCCGCATCGAGGACACCGACGCGGCCCGCGACTCCGAGGAGTCCTACGCCCAGCTGCTCGACTCGATGCGCTGGCTCGGCTTCGACTGGGACGAGGGCCCCGAGGTCGGCGGCCCCCACGCCCCGTACCGCCAGTCGCAGCGCATGGACCTCTACAGGGACGTCGCCGCAAAGCTCCTGGACGCCGGCCACGCCTACCACTGCTACTGCTCCCAGGAGGAGCTGGACAGCCGCCGCGAGGCCGCCCGCGCCGCCGGGAAGCCGTCCGGCTACGACGGCCACTGCCGCGAGCTCACCGGCGCGCAGGTCGAGGAGTACAAGGCCCAGGGCCGCGAGCCGATCGTCCGCTTCCGGATGCCCGACGAGACGATCACCTTCACCGACCTGGTCCGCGGCGAACTGACCTTCACCCCGGAGAACGTCCCGGACTACGGCATCGTCCGCGCCAACGGCGCCCCGCTGTACACGCTGGTCAACCCTGTCGACGACGCCCTGATGGAGATCACCCACGTCCTGCGCGGCGAGGACCTGCTCTCCTCCACCCCGCGCCAGGTCGCCCTGTACAAGGCGCTGACCGAGCTGGGCATCGCGAAGCGGACCCCGGCCTTCGGCCACCTGCCGTACGTGATGGGCGAGGGCAACAAGAAGCTCTCCAAGCGCGACCCGCAGGCCTCGCTCAACCTCTACCGCGAGCGCGGCTTCCTCCCCGAGGGCCTGCTCAACTACCTCTCGCTGCTCGGCTGGTCGCTCTCCGCCGACCAGGACGTCTTCACCATCGACGAGATGGTCGCCGCCTTCGACATCGCCGACGTGCAGCCGAACCCGGCCCGCTTCGACCTGAAGAAGTGCGAGGCGATCAACGGCGACCACATCCGCATGCTCGATGTGAAGGACTTCACGGAGCGCTGCGCGCCCTGGCTCAAGGCGCCCGTCGCGCCCTGGGCCCCGGAGGCCTTCGACGAGGCCAAGTGGCAGGCCATCGCCCCGCACGCGCAGACCCGCCTCAAGGTCCTTTCCGAGATCACGGACAACGTCGACTTCCTGTTCCTCCCGGAGCCGGTCTTCGACGAGGCCTCCTGGACCAAGGCGATGAAGGAGGGCAGCGACGCCCTGCTGCGCACCGCCCGGGAGAAGCTGGACGCGGCCGACTGGACGTCCGCCGAGTCCCTGAAGGAGGCCGTCCTGGCCGCCGGCGAGGCGCACGGCCTCAAGCTCGGCAAGGCCCAGGCCCCGGTCCGCGTCGCCGTCACCGGCCGCACGGTCGGCCTGCCGCTCTTCGAGTCCCTGGAGGTCCTGGGCAAGGAGCAGACGCTGGCCAGGATCGACGCGGCGCTGGAGCGGCTCGCCGCCTAGCACCGGCAGTGAGGGGCGGCGTCCGGAACCATCCGGGCGCCGCCCCTCCGCGTTCCCGGGTACCGTCGGTGGCATGGCGATCCGGGCCGTCCTCTGGGACGTGGACGACACACTCTTCGACTACACCTCGGCCGACCGCGAGGGGATGCGGGCGCATCTGCTGGCGGAGGGGCTGACGGCGGGATACGGCTCCGTGGAGGAGGCGCTGGAGCGCTGGCGGGAGGTCACCGAGCAGCAGTGGGCGCGGTTCGCCGCGCGGGAGGTCGACTTCGAGACGCAGCGCCGCGACCGCACCCGTGTCTTCCTGGACCGGCCGGAGCTGACGGACGCCGAGGCCGACGACTGGTTCCAGCGCTACGTCACGCACTACGAGTCCGCCTGGTCCCTCTTCCCGGACGTCCTGCCCGTCCTGGACGCCCTCGCGGCCAGTCACCGCCACGCGGTGCTCTCCAACTCGAGCCTCCACGTCCAGGACCGCAAGCTGCGCGTGCTCGGGGTCCACGACCGCTTCGAGGCCATCCTGTGCGCCGCCGAACTGGGCGTCTCCAAGCCCGAGGCCGGCGCGTTCCTCGCGGCCTGCGAGGCGCTGGCACTGCCCCCGGGCCAGGTGGCGTACGTCGGGGACCACCCGGAGATCGACGGCCGGGGCGCCGCGGAGGCGGGGCTGTCGTCGGTCTGGATCGACCGCGGGAAGAGCTGGGTGGCGGTCGAGCCGCCCGTGGGACCGCGCCGCATCGCCTCCCTCGCCGAACTCCCCGCGATACTCGCCGATACTCGTTTTGGAGCCCCGTCGTCCTTCGGGTAATGTTCTTCCTGCGCCGCGGGGAGCGGGCCGGAAGGCCGGAGTCCCGAAGCGTCGCACTAGAACAAGAACCCCTCAGGGGCTTGCGTTCCAGTGGCCTATGGTGTAATTGGCAGCACGACTGATTCTGGTTCAGTTAGTCTTGGTTCGAGTCCAGGTAGGCCAGCTCGCAGAGCTCATCTGCACCGCGGATCACATCCGCAAGCCCCCGTTGTGTAGCGGCCTAGCACGCTGCCCTCTCAAGGCAGTAGCGCCGGTTCGAATCCGGTCGGGGGTACTGGTTCCGATCATCTCGGAACTGCTAGGGCCCCCGTTGTGTAGCGGCCTAGCACGCCGCCCTCTCAAGGCGGTAGCGCCGGTTCGAATCCGGTCGGGGGTACTGACTGGTCTAAACCATCATTGGTCTATGGTGTAATTGGCAGCACGACTGATTCTGGTTCAGTTAGTCTTGGTTCGAGTCCAGGTAGACCAGCAGGATCTGCGGAAACGTATGATCCACGCCCCCGTTGTGTAGCGGCCTAGCACGCCGCCCTCTCAAGGCGGTAGCGCCGGTTCGAATCCGGTCGGGGGTACACACGGCGAAGCCCTCCACCCCGGTGGAGGGCTTTCGCGTTCACTCGATCCCGTACCGCCGGGCCGACTCCTCCTCCTGCGCCAGCCGGCGCAGCGCCCGCAGCACCGGTTCGAAGAGCACCGCGGAAGCGACCGCCATCTCCACCTGTTCCGTGCGTGAGTCGTACGTCTCCATGTGGTCGAGCTGCCTGCGTGCCACCTGCAGCATCAACTCTCCGTAGGGCTTCAGCAGTTCGGCGTCCCAGGAGTAGCCGAGCCGGTGCAGCGCCGCCACCGCCGCCACCAGTGAACGGTGCACCGGGGAGAGCGGGGCGAGTTCCCGGGACGTCTCCCAGCCCAGCGACACCAGCAACCGGTCCACCTCCGCCCGCGCGGTGGCCACGGACGGATCGTCCTCGTCCGGCTCGGGGTCCTGGGGCAGCGCCCACAGGGCCGCGCCCAGGCGGATCGTGCGGCCCAGCGAGTCGTCGTCGACATGGCCCAGCACCTCGCGCGCCGTCGCCACCGGGATGCCCCCCACCTGGATCAGGGCACGCACCAGCCGCAGCCGCCGCAGATGCTCCTCGCCGTACTCCGCGGTCGTCGCGTTGACCCGGTGGCCCGGCGGCAACAGTCCCTCTCGCAGGTAGTACTTGATCGTCGCGGTGGACACACCGCTGCGCTCGCTCAACTCGGCCAGCCGCACGTCTTGCGCCTCTCATGGGATAGCGGCACTATCCAAGGGTCGGTGTGGTCCAGCGCCGCTCGCCAAGCCTACGGATCGGGGGGAAGTGTCATGTCGCGCAGGTTCTCCGTCGCCGAACGCACGACCGCGGCAGCCGAGGGGGATGTCGTCGTCCTCTTGATCGGCATGCGGATCAACCGCTTCTGGGCGGTGCACCACTGGCTGCCCGTCCTCCTGGCGATGGTGCGCATGCTGCGGGAGCTGGGCCGGCAGCCGGAGCGCGGACTGCTCGGCCACGTACTGCTCACCGCCTCCCCGCGGACCTACTACGTCGTCCAGTACTGGGAGTCCAAGGAGAAGCTGTACGCCTACGCGCACGCCCCCGACGCCTCCCACCACGCCGCGTGGGCCTTCATCAACCGCAAGGAGCGGGCGGGCAAGGTACGCGGACACGTGGGCCTGTGGCACGAGACGTACCTGGTGCCCGAGGGTTCGTACGAAGCGATCTACGCGGACATGCCGGCGTTCGGCCTCGCGGCGGCGCACGGACAGGTGCCGCTGGAGCGGCGCGGACGGCGCGCGAAGGACCGGCTGGCCCACCGGTCGGGGAAGGTGCCGTCGCGGGCGGCCGGCGACGGGTCCTGAGACGCGGAAAGGGCCCGCCGCGGCGTTGAGGCGGGCCCGGATCCCACAGGAGGGTACGGAAAGGGGTTCAGGAGCGGCGCAGCGCCTCGGAGAGGCGGCCGGCGGCGTCGATGACGGCCTGGGCGTGCATACGGCCCGGGTGGCGGGTCAGCCGCTCGATGGGGCCGGAGACCGAGACGGCGGCCACCACGCGGTTCGACGGGCCGCGCACGGGCGCGGAGACGGAGGCCACACCCGGCTCCCGCTCGCCGATCGACTGCGCCCAGCCACGGCGTCGCACGCCCGACAGGGCCGTCGCCGTGAAACGGGCGCCCTGCAGACCGCGGTGCAGCCGCTCCGGCTCCTCCCAGGCCATCAGGATCTGCGCCGAGGAGCCGGCCTTCATCGTGAGCGTGGAACCCACCGGAACCGTGTCCCGCAGACCCGAGAGCCGCTCCGCCGCGGCGACGCAGATCCGCATGTCGCCCTGGCGGCGGTAGAGCTGGGCGCTCTCACCGGTCACGTCGCGGAGGTGGGTGAGCACCGGGCCGGCCGTGGCGAGCAGCCGGTCCTCGCCCGCCGCCGCGGCCAGTTCGGCCAGGCGCGGGCCGAGAATGAAACGGCCCTGCATGTCGCGCGCCACCATGCGGTGGTGTTCCAGCGCCACGGCCAGGCGGTGGGCCGTGGGTCGTGCCAGTCCGGTCGCCCCGACCAACCCCGCGAGGGTGGCCGGGCCGGACTCCAGAGCGCTCAGGACGAGGGCCGCCTTGTCCAGAACGCCGACGCCGCTACTGTTGTCCATGCAACGATACTTGCGTCTCACTCTGTGAAACGCAAGTTCAATTTTCCGTGGAACCCGCCACTCTGGAAGCACGGAAGCAACGCGGCCCGTGGACCACCGGGCCTGGCGGCGGACGCCCGGAAGCAGGGGTGCGGGCACCGTCTCCTCACCGATCTAGTTGGACCGGCGCACCACTTGCCGGCCGGAGGGACAGCGATGGGTAGGACACTCGCGGAGAAGGTCTGGGACGACCACGTCGTCCGGCGCGCCGAGGGCGAGCCCGACCTCCTCTTCATCGATCTGCACCTGCTGCACGAGGTGACCAGCCCGCAGGCCTTCGACGGCCTCCGCAAGAACGGCCGCCCGGTGCGCCGGCTGGACCTCACCATCGCCACCGAGGACCACAACACCCCGACGCTGGACATCGACAAGCCCATCGCCGACCCGGTCTCCCGGGTCCAGCTGGAGACGCTGCGCAAGAACTGCGCCGACTTCGGAGTCCGGCTGCACCCGCTGGGCGACGTCGAGCAGGGCGTCGTGCACGTCGTCGGCCCCCAGCTGGGTCTGACCCAGCCCGGCATGACCGTGGTCTGCGGCGACTCGCACACCTCCACGCACGGCGCCTTCGGCGGGCTGGCCTTCGGCATCGGCACCTCCCAGGTGGAGCACGTGCTGGCCACCCAGACGCTGCCGATGGCCCGCCCGAAGACCATGGCGATCACGGTCAACGGCGAGCTGCCCGACGGGGTCACGGCCAAGGACCTGATCCTCGCGATCATCGCGAAGATCGGCACCGGCGGCGGCCAGGGCTATGTCCTGGAGTACCGCGGCGAGGCCATCGAGAAGCTCTCGATGGAGGCCCGGATGACCATCTGCAACATGTCGATCGAGGCCGGCGCCCGCGCGGGCATGATCGCCCCCGACGAGACCACCTTCGCCTACCTCCAGGGCCGTCCGCACGCCCCGGAGGGCGAGGACTGGGACGCGGCCGTCGCGTACTGGAAGACGCTCAGGTCCGACGCGGACGCCGAGTTCGACGCCGAGGTGGTCATCGAGGCCGCCGAGCTGTCGCCGTTCGTCACCTGGGGCACCAACCCGGGCCAGGGCGCGCCGCTTTCGGCGTCCGTCCCCGACCCGGCCTCGTACGAAGACGCCTCGGAGCGGTTCGCCGCCGAAAAGGCCCTGGAGTACATGGGGTTGGAGGCCGGCCAGACGCTGCGCTCGATCAGCGTGGACACCGTCTTCGTAGGTTCCTGCACCAACGGCCGCATCGAGGACCTGCGCGCCGCCGCGGACGTGATCAAGGGCCGTAAAGTCGCCGACGGCGTACGGATGCTGGTCGTGCCGGGCTCGGCGCGGGTGGGCCTCGAAGCCGTCTCCGAGGGCCTGGACGTGGTCTTCAAGGAGGCGGGCGCCGAGTGGCGGCACGCGGGCTGCTCGATGTGCCTGGGCATGAACCCCGACCAGCTCGCCCCCGGTGAGCGCTCCGCCTCCACCTCCAACCGCAACTTCGAGGGCCGGCAGGGCAAGGGCGGCCGGACCCACCTGGTGTCCCCGCAGGTCGCCGCCGCCACCGCCGTCCTCGGTCATCTGGCCTCCCCGGCCGACCTCGCCGCCGACGCCCGTACGCCCGCTGGAGTCTGATCAGTCATGGAAGCATTCACCACCCACACCGGCCGGGCCGTCCCGCTGCGCCGCAGCAACGTCGACACCGACCAGATCATCCCCGCCCACTGGCTCAAGAAGGTGACCCGGGACGGCTTCGAGGACGGGCTGTTCGAGGCCTGGCGCAAGGACGGGTCCTTCATCCTCAACCAGCCCGAGCGGCAGGGGGCCAGCGTGCTGGTCGCCGGCCCCGACTTCGGCACCGGCTCCTCCCGCGAGCACGCCGTCTGGGCGCTGCAGAACTACGGCTTCAAGGCCGTGATCTCCGCGCGCTTCGCCGACATCTTCCGCGGCAACTCGCTGAAGAACGGCCTGCTGACGGTCGTCCTCGACCAGAAGATCGTGGACGCGCTGTGGGAGCTCACCGAAGCCGACCCCACGGCGGAGATCACCGTCGACCTCCAGGCCCGCGAGGTGCGCGCCGAGGGCATCACCGCCGCCTTCGACCTCGACGAGAACTCCCGCTGGCGGCTGCTGAACGGGCTCGACGACATCTCCATCACGCTGCAGAGCGAGGCGGACATCGCCGCGTACGAGGCGAAGCGCCCGTCGTTCAAGCCGAGGACGCTCACGGCCTGACCCCCCTCGCGGTCGGCGCCCCGGGCCGAAGTCCTCGCCCGAGGTCGACTTTCGGCCACCGGATCACCCCTCCCGTACCCCCGGTCTCCCCGATCGGGGGTACGCGCATGTCTGCACCCGTTCGGCCCCGCGCGTCCCCTTGAGGGCGATCAACTCGGCGCGTTAAGAAGGTGGTTGTTGGGGTACACGTGTCACGTGCCGGTGATCGGCACGTGTGCCCGGACGGCCGTCCGAGGCGGTAGTTGCCCCCTGCGCAGGCGACAACTCGCCCCAGATGGCACAATCTGTGCATGGAACGCGACGGCCAACTCGAGCTCTATGCGGCGGTCGCGGACCGGCTCAAAGAAGCGCACGCAGCTGTGCGCGCACTGCAAGTCCCGGAGGGCGTACGGATGGCGCTGACCCGGAAGCTGCTGGTCATTACGGCCGCGGCCAAGCACGATCTCGCCGGTGCGGCAAGGCGTCTGGAGCGGTTCATCGAGGACCTCGACGAGGGGCGATTCCCCGAAGAGGAACGCTGAACCAGTCGAGACAGCCGAGTTCGTTGCGGCACAAGGGTGATTAGCCCGTTTCGTGTTTGATTTGCGGTATATATCTGCCTAACGTGCGAAAAAGCTTGAACACTTTCGTTCCGGCGATGTCTCCGAAGGGGAAGACGTGAACAAGGCGCAGCTCGTAGAAGCGATTGCCGACAAGGTGGGCGGCCGCCAGCAGGCCGCCGAGGCCGTCGACCACGTACTGGACGCCATCGTCCGCGCGGTCGTCGCAGGTGAGAGGGTCTCGGTCACCGGCTTCGGTTCGTTCGAGAAGGTCGACCGCCCGGCGCGCTACGCCCGTAACCCCCAGACGGGCGAGCGGGTTCGGGTGAAGAAGACCTCCGTTCCGCGCTTCCGCGCGGGCCAGGGCTTCAAGGACCTGGTGAGCGGCTCGAAGAAGCTGCCGCGCGGCGGCGAGGTCTCGGTCAAGAAGGCGCCCAAGGGCAGCCTGACCGGTGGTGCTTCGGCGACCGTGAAGAAGGCCGCCGCGAAGAAGACCACGGCCAAGAAGGCCGCCGCCGCGAAGAAGACGGCCGCCAAGAAGGCCCCGGCGAAGAAGGCCACCACGAAGACCGCGGCGGCGAAGAAGACCACCGCGAAGAAGGCGCCCGCCAAGACCGCGGCGACGGCGAAGACCACCGCCGCGAAGAAGACGGCCGCCAAGAAGGCGCCGGCGAAGAAGGCGACGGCCAAGAAGGCGCCCGCGAAGAAGTCGACGGCGCGCAAGACCACCGCCAAGAAGACCACCGCCCGCAAGAAGTAGCGGGTTCGTCTCGTCCTCTCCTCGGGCAAGCCGTTCACACGCGCACGGGCCGGACTCCTCCGGGAGTCCGGCCCGCGGTGTGTCCGGGACGGCCCGCGGCCGGACCGGTCAGAACGTGTGGAGCGTCACCAGCGTGATCCGCCGGGCCTCGCCCTCGCCCTCCGTCTCCACCCGCACCCGCTGCCCGGGACGCAGCAGCCGCAGACCCCCCGCGTCGAACGCCGGGGCGTCGAAGGGCACCGGAGTGCCGTCGTCGAGGAGCACCTGGCCGCTGCGGCTGTCGGGGTCGTAGGTGTACGCGGTGGCCTGCATGTCGGCAGCCTACTGCTCGGTGGTCAGCACCCGCGCGGCGACCGCGGCCGTGTGGGGGCCCACTCCCAGCGCCAGCGCCGCCCGGAGGTCGTCGCCGGTGTCCACGTCCTGCCGTACCGAGTCCACCGCGTCCAGGAGCAGTTCCCCGGCCCCCGACGCCCGGTGCCGGGCACGGGAATCGGGGCCGAAGGACGGCCGCAGTTCCCGGCCGCGGCCCGCCGCCAGCAAAGTCGTGCCGATCCCGGCGGCGTCGGCGAGGAACGCCCGCGGGAACGCGGCGGCCGCGCGGAGGACACGGGCCAGCTCCGGCGGGCGGAGCGCCGGCAGATCGGCGTTGAGGGCGGCCACGCCGGCCGCGTGCCGGCGGGTGCCCGCCACCGTCGCCCCATGGGCGAGGGCCGCGTTGAGGCCGGCGCGGGGAGCGTCGGGGACGATCCCCGCGCCCAGCGCGCCCAGCTCACGCGCGGCCAGCGCGTCGTTGGTGACGACCACCACATCCCGTACCGCCGGACACTCCAGCGCCGCCGCCACCGTGTCCTGGGCGAAGGCGAGCGCCAGCCCCGGGCGCAGGCCGTCGTCCGCGGTGTCCGAGAGCCTGCTCTTGGCCTGGGCCAGCGGCTTCAGGGGTACCACCAAGGTCCACTGCACGAGTGTTGCGTCCCTCTCTTGTCGCGGCCATTGTCACCCGGAGCACGGGGGACCAGGGGGGTCGGGGCGTACGGTGTTCTCGACACACCGGCGGCCGGGGGCCACACTTGTGCGGCCCGGCTGGCCTCCGGGTCCGGGCCGGGCCCGTCATTCGGAAGAGGAAGGTGTACTTGTGCCGCGCCGCAGAATCGGCTTCTGGTACCGCTTCGCCGCGGTGATCTGCAAACCGCCGCTGGTGGTTCTGCTCAAGCGGGACTGGCAGGGAATGGAGAACATTCCGGCCGATGGTGGATTTATCACCGCGGTGAACCACAATTCGCACGTCGATCCCTTCGCCTACGCGCACTTTCAGTACAACACCGGACGCGTTCCGCGATTCCTGGCGAAGAGCGGCCTTTTCAACAAGGGATTCATCGGCGCCGCGATGCGCGGGACCGGGCAGATCCCCGTCTACCGCGAGAGCTCGGACGCGCTCAGCGCCTTCCGGGCGGCCATCGACGCCGTGGAGCGCGGCGAATGCGTCGCCTTCTACCCCGAGGGCACCCTCACCCGCGACCCGGACGGCTGGCCCATGACCGGCAAGACCGGTGCCGCCCGCGTCGCCCTGCAGACCAGGTGCCCCGTGATCCCGGTCGCCCAGTGGGGCGCCAACGAACTGCTGCCGCCGTACGCGAAGAAGCCCAGCATCCTGCCGCGCAAGACCCACCGGGTGCTGGCCGGGCCGCCGGTGGACCTCGACCGCTTCTACGACCGGGAGATGACCCCGGAACTGCTCAAGGAGGCGACCGAGGCCATCATGGCCGCCGTCACCCGCCAGCTGGAGCAGATCCGCGGCGAGAAGGCGCCCCAGACGCCCTACGACCCGCGCCGTGAGCGGGTCGAGCAGCGCCGCAGGACGCACACGCAGAAGCGGGAGGAGCGGGCGCGCAGCGCCAGGCCCACCGCGCGGGAAGAAGGGCTGGGCACGTGAGCGAGCCGGTCAAGGCGGCCGTCTTCGGCACCGGATCGTGGGGGACGGCCTTCGGCATGGTCCTCGCCGACGCCGGCTGCGACGTCGTTCTGTGGGGACGGCGCCCCGAACTCGCCGAGGCGGTCAACTCCACCCGCACCAACCCCGACTACCTGCCCGGTGTCGAGCTCCCGGAGAACCTGCGGGCCACCGCGGACGCCGCCGAGGCCGCGCGGGGCGCCGACTTCACCGTCCTCGCCGTCCCCTCCCAGACCCTGCGCGGCAACCTCGCCGACTGGGTGCCGCTGCTCGCGCCCCGCACGGTCCTGGTGTCGCTGATGAAGGGCGTCGAACTCGGCTCCGCGATGCGGATGAGCGAAGTGATCGACGACGTCGCCAAGGTGGGCGCCGACCGCATCGCCGTGGTCACCGGCCCCAACCTGGCCCGGGAGATCGCCGCCCGGATGCCCGCCGCCGCCGTGGTGGCCTGCACCGACGAGGGCGTCGCCCAGAAGCTCCAGACCGCCTGCCACACGCCGTACTTCCGGCCGTACACCAACACCGACGTCATCGGCTGCGAGCTGGGCGGCGCCGTGAAGAACGTGATCGGGCTGGCCGTCGGCATCGCGGACGGCATGGGACTCGGCGACAACGCCAAGGGCTCGCTGATCACCCGCGGCCTCGCCGAGACCACCCGGCTCGGCGTCGCGCTCGGCGCCGACCCGCTGACCTTCTCCGGGCTCGCGGGCCTGGGCGACCTGGTGGCCACCTGCTCCTCGCCGCTGTCGCGCAACCACACCTTCGGCACCAACCTCGGCAAGGGGCTGACCCTGCAGGAGACCATCGCGGTCACCAAGCAGACCGCCGAGGGCGTCAAGTCCTGCGAGTCGGTGCTGGATCTGGCCCGCCGGCACGGCGTCGACATGCCGCTCACCGAGACGGTCGTCGGCATCGTGCACGAGGGCAAGCCTCCGGTGGTCGCCGTCAAGGAGCTGATGTCGCGCAGCGCGAAGCCCGAACGACGCTGAGCGACGGCCCCCTCCGTTCGGCCCACGCACGGCGTTGCGGGCGCTGTGTCCCGGCCCTACGGGCGGGTACGCTCATCGCGATATGAGCACCGAGAACCTCCCCCAGAGCCCCGAGCAGCCGTCCCGCAAGCCGCGTGTGGCCGTCGTGTTCGGCGGGCGCAGCTCCGAACACGGGATCTCCGTGGTCACCGCCGGCGCCGTCCTCAAGGCCATCGACCGGACCAGGTACGACGTCCTGCCGATCGGCATCACCCAGGACGGCCGGTGGGCGCTCACCGCCGACGAACCGGAACGCATGGCGATCAGCGACCGCCGTACGCCCAGCGTCGACCAGCTCGCCGAGTCGACGGAGGGCGGTGTGGTGCTCCCCGTCGACCCCGCCAACCGCGAAGTCGTCTACAGCGAGCCGGGTTCGGTGCCCAAGGCGCTCGGCGAGGTCGACGTGGTCTTCCCGGTGCTGCACGGTCCCTACGGCGAGGACGGCACCCTCCAGGGACTCCTGGAGCTCTCCGGCGTCCCCTACGTGGGCTCGGGCGTGCTCGCCTCGGCCGTCGGCCAGGACAAGGAGTACATGAAGCGGGTGTTCACCTCCTTCGGGCTGAAGGTCGGTCCGTACCTGGTGATCCGGCCGCGCGAGTGGGAGCGGGACGAGTCCGCCGCCCGCAGGAAGATCGTCGACTTCGCCGGCGAGCACGGCTGGCCGCTGTTCGTGAAGCCCGCCCGCGCGGGGTCGTCGATCGGCATCACCAAGGTCGACGACCTGTCCGCCCTGGACGAGGCGATCGCCGAGGCCCGGCGCCACGACCCGAAGTTCCTGGTGGAGGCGGCGCTGCGCGGCCGCGAGATCGAGTGCGGCGTGCTGGAGTTCGAGGACGGCCCGCGCGCGTCGCTGCCGGCCGAGATCCCGCCGCCCGACGCGCACGCGTACTACGACTTCGAGGCCAAGTACATCGACTCCACGCCCGGCATCGTGCCCGCGCCGCTGACCGACGAGGAGACGGCCGAGGTACGCCGGCTCGCGGTGGAGGCGTTCGACGCGGCCTCCTGCGAGGGGCTCGTGCGCGCGGACTTCTTCCTCACCGAGGACGGCGAGTTCGTGATCAACGAGATCAACACCATGCCCGGCTTCACGCCCATCTCGATGTACCCGCAGATGTGGCAGGCCACCGGCGTGAGCTACCCGGAGCTGGTGGACCTGCTGGTGCGGGCCGCGCTGCGGAGGCCGACCGGGCTGCGCTGAGCCGCGGAGGGCGACCGGAAGGCGATCAGGAGGCGATCCCCTCGGGGATCGCCTTCTTCACGGCGGGGGCGAGGTCGATCAGCACGCCCGTGCTGTCCCGTCCGTCGGTCACCGCGACCTCCACGTACGCCTCCCGGTTGGCGGTGGTGAAGCGGTACGCGTCGCCGTCCTGCTTCTCCATCAGCCAGTCGACGCCGTTGACGCCGCCCGGTACCGCGTCGGCGTCGTGGCCGTTGGCCACCTTGGGATCGGTCATCTTCGGCGGCCGTTCGACCCCGCACCGCAGTATGATCGCCACGCCGCCCCAGCCCGCGGTCAGTTCGGACGCGGGTTCGGGATCGTCGCGACTCTCACCGTCCACCTTCGCCGGCAGGGCCTTGTCCAGGTTCTGGCACAGCTCGGTGACCTTCGCGTCCGGGCCTGGAACCGCCGTGGACGCGCTGTCGTCTGCTGAGGAGCAGCCCGCGGCGGTGATCAGTACCGCGAGCGCGGACAGGACGGCGTGCCGGCGACGGAAAGAGTTCACCGGCACAGGGTAGACGGGGGCTACAGATGGACGACCGGGCAGGTCAGGGTACGGGTGATGCCGTCCACTTGCTGGACTTTGGCGACCACCATCCGGCCCAGGTCGTCGACGGTGTCGGCCCGGGCGCGCACGATCACGTCATAGGGTCCGGTCACGTCCTCGGCCTGGACGACTCCAGGGATCTTGCCGATCAGATCGGCGACGGTCGACGCCTTGCCGACCTCTGTCTGGATCAGGATGTACGCCTGTACCACGGAACCTCCAGGGCGGCCACGAGGATCATGTGGGGAAAAGGAACGCCACGGTATCGCGTCGCCGCGCCCCGCGGGGAGACCTGCGGGGACCGGGCCTTGCGCGCCGGGGTACAGACACGAGAGAAGTTGACGGTCACTTCGACCGTAGCGAGGACTCGAACGACTCGCGACCGGGCACGGACAGGGATAGAAGGGTCGAAAGGGAAATGAAGGGCACTGTTGGTGAGCTCGGGGAGTTCGGGCTCATCAGGGAGCTCACCTCCCGTCTCACCACCACCCCGGCGGTCCGGGTCGGCCCCGGCGACGACGCCGCGGTGGTCTCCGCGCCCGACCGCAGGGTCGTGGCCAGCACCGACATCCTGCTGGAGGGCCGGCACTTCCGCCGGGACTGGTCCACGGCCTACGACGTCGGCCGCAAGGCCGCAGCGCAGAACCTCGCCGACATCGCCGCCATGGGCGCCGTGCCGACCGCGCTGCTGCTCGGTCTCGTCGTCCCGGCCGAACTGCCGGTGACCTGGCCCAGCGAACTGATGGACGGCCTGCGCGACGAGTGCCAGGTCGCGGGCGCCGCGGTCGTCGGCGGCGACGTCGTCCGCGGGGACACGATCGCGGTGTCGATCACCGCGCTCGGCGACCTGCGCAACCAGGAGCCCGTGACCCGGGGCGGGGCGCAGCCCGGTGACCTGGTCGCGGTGACCGGCTGGCTGGGCTGGTCCGCGGCCGGGCACGCGGTGCTCTCCCGCGGTTTCCGCTCGCCGCGCGCCTTCGTCGAGGCGCACCGCCGCCCGGAACCGCCGTACCACGCGGGACCGGCCGCCGCCGGGCTGGGCGCGACCGCGATGTGCGACGTGAGCGACGGGCTGATCGCCGACCTCGGGCACATCGCCGAGGCCAGCAAGGTCCGCATCGACATCCGCTCCGGAGCCGTCGACATCCCCTCGCAGATGAACGACATCGGCCAGGCCGTCGGCGTCGACCCGATGCAGTGGGTGCTGACCGGGGGAGAGGACCACGCCATCGTGGCGACGTTCCCGCCGGACGTGAAGCTGCCCGCCCGCTGGAAGGTGATCGGCGAGGTGCTCAACCCCTCGGCGCTGCCCCAGGTGACGGTCGACGGGGCGCCCTGGACGACCCAGGGCGGCTGGGACCACTTCGGGGACATCGAATCGTGAGCGCGCCGCCCCGGGTCCTCACCGTCGCCGGCTCCGACTCCGGTGGCGGCGCCGGCATCCAGGCCGATCTGAAGACGATGCTGGCGCTCGGCGTGCACGGCATGAGCGTGCTCACCGCGGTGACCGCGCAGAACTCCCTGGGCGTACAGGGCGCCTGGGAGCTGCCCGTGGACGCGGTGCGGGCCCAGTACCGCAGCGTCGTCGACGACATCGGGGTGCAGGCGGTCAAGACCGGCATGCTCGCCTCCGCCGAACTCGTGGAGACGGTGGCCGACTTGATCGCCGGCACGGACGCGCCGGCGGTGGTCGACCCGGTCGGGGTATCCAAGCACGGGGACCCGCTGCTGGCGGCCTCCGCGCTGGACTCCGTACGGACGAGGCTGCTGCCGGTGGCCACCGTGGCCACACCGAACCTGGACGAGGTGGCGCGGCTGACGGATGTGAGGGTCGCGTCGGAGCCCGACATGCGCCGGGCGGCCGAGGCGGTGCTGGCGTTCGGACCGCGCTGGGTGGTGATCAAGGGCGGCCATCTGCCCGGCGACGCCGTGGACCTGCTCACCGACGGGTCCGAGGAGCACTGGCTCCGGGCGCCGAGGCACGACAACCGTCACACCCACGGCACGGGCTGCACCCTTGCCTCGGCGATCGCCTCGGAACTGGCGAAGGGCCGGTCCGTGCCGGATGCGGTGAAGGCCGCGAAGGCCTACGTCACCGGAGCGATAGCGGAAGGCTTCGCCCTGGGCGCGGGGATAGGCCCGGTGAACCACGCCTGGAACCTCGACTGAGGCCGGGCTGCGCCACGGAGCAGGAAGCCCGGCAAAGCAAGAAGCCGGCCCACCACGAGGTGGACCGGCTGTTGCGGCGAAACCGGTTGCGGCCGCGCGCTCAGCGAAAGCGTCAGCGCGAGACCTTGCCGGCCTTGATGCACGAGGTGCAGGCGTTCACGCGCTTCGGCGTCCCGCCGACCACGGTACGCACGCGCTGGATGTTCGGGTTCCAGCGACGGGGCGTACGGCGGTGCGAGTGCGAGATGTTGTTGCCGAAGCCCGGCCCCTTGCCGCAGACGTCGCAGTTGGCAGCCACGGGTCACTCCAAAGACTTCAGATGCACTTACGGTTGATCCCGGCGTGCCGGGATCGGGATCACCGGGCTCCAGGAGCCGGTGCTGTCCGAGTGGCGTTGCCAGGGGGAGAGGCCCGATCGGATCGGGCAACCGGAGCAGCATACAACGGCTGCGCCCGTAGAACGAAACTACCACGGCAGCTCAGAGGCCCGCTCCCGGCCCTCTTCCGGCCGGCGGCGTCCCACGGTCTACGCTGCCTGCCACAACCGGCAGCTCAGGGAGGCGCAGGTGGCGCAGGTGCCGCAGACATTCTTCGATGCTCTCGCGGTGCGTACCTGGTGCGGTCTCGCGCTCGATGCGCTGGGACGCTCCCGTGAGGAGATCGACGCGATCAACGTCTATCCGGTGGCGGACGGGGACACCGGCACGAATCTCTATCTGACCGTCGAGTCGGCCGCCGCGGCGGTGGAGGCGGTGTTCACGGGACACCGGGCCGGCGGGAACCAGGAGCCGACGCTGGCGGACGCGGTACGGGCGATGGCGCACGGCGCGCTGATCGGCGCCCGCGGGAACTCCGGGACGATCCTGGCGCAGCTGCTGCGCGGCATGGCCCAGGTGCTGACCGGGGACGGCGCCCCCGCCCACGCCGACGGGGACGGGCTGCGGCTCGCCCTGCGGCACGCGGCCGACTCCGCCCGGCAGGCGGTGGCGCACCCCGTCGAGGGCACGGTCCTCACCGTCGCGTCGGCGGCCGCCGACGCCGCCGACGATGCCGGCGGCGACTGCGCGGCGGTGACTCGTGCGGCCTACGAGGGCGCCCGCGCCGCTCTCGCCGAGACTCCGGCCCGCCTCGCCGTCCTGCGGCGCGCCGGTGTGGTGGACGCCGGCGGCAGGGGGCTGGTGGCGGTGCTGGCGGCGCTGGTGGAGACGTTCACGGGGGAGGCGCCGCGCGGCCTCCCGGCGGTGGGGGGACCGTGGAGCGGCTCCGTGCGCGCCGCCGGCCCGGGACTGCACGCGCGCGTGGAACACGTGGACGCGCCGGCGGACGAGGGCGCCGCCGAGTGCGCCGACCACGGCGGCGCACCGGAACCCGGGGGCCCCGCCTTCGAGGTGATCTATCTGCTGGAGGCCGGGGACGAGGCCGTGGCACGGCTGCGGGACCGGCTCGACGGACTCGGCGACTCGCTCGTGGTGGTCGGCGGGGACGGGCTGTGGAACGTCCATGTGCACGTCGACGACGCGGGCGCCGCCGTGGAGGCCGGAGTCGAGGCCGGACGGCCGTACCGGATCCGGATCACCCATTTCGGCGCGGGGGACGTCCACACCACCGGCGCCGAACCGCCGGCGCCCGGGGAACGCGCCCAGCGGGCCGTGGTGGCCGTGGTCCCCGGCGAGGGCCTGGCGGGCCTGTACGCCGAGGCCGGGGCGACCACCGTGCTCGCCCGGCCGGGGGAGCCGCCGGCCAGCGGCGAACTCGTCCAGGCCCTGCGGCGCGCGCACGCGCGCGAGGTGGTGCTGCTGCCCAACGACGCCGACCTGCGCCACACCGCCGCCGCGGCGGCGGAGCAGGCCCGCGCCGAGGGCATCCGGGTGGCCCTCATCCCGACCCGCTCCGCGGTCCAGGGCATCGCGGCGCTCGCCGTGCACGAACCGGAGCGCCGCTTCGACGAGGACGTGGTGGCGATGACGTCGGCGGCGGGCGCCACCCGCTACGCCGAGGTCACCGTCGCCGAGCGCCAGTCCTGGACCATGGCGGGCATCTGCCAGGCCGGGGACGTCCTCGGCCTGGTCGACGGCGACGTGGCCGTGATCGGCCAGGACGTCACGGCCACCGCCGAGGCCGTACTGGACCGGATGCTCTCGGCCGGCGGCGAACTGGTCACGCTGGTCCTGGGCGACGAGGCCCCCGAGACCGTCGCCGCCCGTCTGGAGACCCGGGTCCGGGAGGGCTACCTCGCGGTCGACACGGTGACCTACCACGGCGGCAGGCAGGGCGCCCTGCTGCTCATCGGGGTGGAGTGACCCCGGCGGGACATCCGCGGGAAGCCGGGCCCCGGTGACCGCGGGTTGTCAGTGCGGTGGTGTGCAATGGATCTCGTGCCCGCACTCGAAGAACCACTGAAGAAAGTGCTCGGCCCCGCCACCGCGAAGGTGATGGCCGAGCATCTCGGCCTGCACACCGTCGGCGACCTCCTGCACCACTACCCCCGCAGGTACGAGGAGCGCGGCCAGCTCACCCACCTCGCCGACCTGCCCATGGACGAGCACGTCACGGTGGTCGCCCAGGTCGCCGACGCCCGGCTGCACACCTTCGCCTCCGCCAAGGCCCCGCGCGGCAAGGGCCAGCGCCTGGAGGTGACGATCACGGACGGCAGCGGCCGGCTGCAGCTGGTCTTCTTCGGCGCCGGGGTCCACAAACCGCACAAGGAACTCCTGCCGGGCACCCGCGCGATGTTCGCCGGCAAGGTCTCCGTCTTCAACCGCCGCGTCCAGCTCGCCCACCCCGCCTACGAACTGCTGCGGGGTGACGCCGAGGAGACGGTGGAGACCTGGGCCGGCGCCCTCATCCCGATCTACCCCGCCACCGCCAAACTGGAGTCCTGGAAGATCGGCAAGGCGCTCCAGACGGTGCTGCCCAGCGCCCAGGAGGCCGTCGACCCGCTCCCGGACTCGCTCCGCGCGGGCCGCGGCCTGGTCGGACTCCCCGAGGCACTCCTCAAGATCCACCGCCCGCACACCAAGGCGGACGTCGAGGACGCCCGCGCGCGTCTCAAGTGGGACGAGGCCTTCGTCCTCCAGGTCGCCCTCGCCCGCCGCCGCCACGCCGACGCGCAGCTCCCCGCCGTCGCCCGCCGCCCGAAGCCGGACGGCCTCCTCACCGCCTTCGACGACCGTCTCCCCTTCACCCTCACCGAGGGCCAGCGGAAGGTCTCCGCCGAGATCTTCACCGACCTCGCCACCGAACACCCCATGCACCGCCTGCTCCAGGGCGAGGTGGGCTCCGGAAAGACGATGGTCGCCCTGCGCGCCATGCTCGCCGTGGTCGACGCGGGCGGGCAGGCGGCGATGCTCGCGCCCACCGAAGTGCTCGCCCAGCAGCACCACCGGTCGGTCACCGAGATGATGGGGGAGCTTGCCGAGGGAGGGATGCTCGGGGGAGCGGAGACCGCCACCAAGGTGGTGCTGCTCACCGGGTCCATGGGAGCGGCCGCGCGGCGCCACGCGCTGCTGGACCTGGCCACCGGCGAGGCCGGCCTCGTCATCGGCACCCACGCGCTGATCGAGGACAAGGTGAAGTTCCACGACCTGGGCCTGGTCGTCGTCGACGAACAGCACCGCTTCGGCGTGGAGCAGCGCGACGCCCTGCGCGGCAAGGGCAAACAGCCGCCCCACCTGCTGGTCATGACCGCCACCCCCATCCCGCGCACGGTCGCGATGACGGTCTTCGGCGACCTGGAGACCTCCGTCCTCGACCAGCTCCCGGCCGGCCGCTCGCCCATCGCCAGCCATGTCGTCCCGGCCGCCGACAAACCGCACTTCCTCGCCCGCGCCTGGGAGCGGGTCCGCGAGGAGGTCGAGGGCGGGCACCAGGCGTACGTGGTCTGCCCGCGCATCGGCGACGAGGAGGACGACCCGAAGAAGGCCGGCAGGAAGAAGTCCCCCGAGGACGAGGCGGAGCGGCGGCCCCCGCTCGCCGTCCTGGACATCGCGGAGCAGCTCGCGGCAGGGCCCCTGCGAGGGCTGCGGGTCGAGGTCCTGCACGGGCGTATGCAGCCCGACGACAAGGACGCCGTGATGCGGCGCTTCGCCGCCGGCGAGGCGGACGTCCTGGTCGCCACGACCGTCATCGAGGTCGGGGTCAACGTCCCGAACGCCACCGCGATGGTGATCATGGACGCCGACCGCTTCGGCGTCTCCCAGCTCCACCAGCTGCGCGGCCGGGTCGGCCGTGGCTCGGCGCCGGGCCTGTGCCTGCTGGTCACCGAGATGCCGGAGGCGAGCCCGGCCCGGCAGCGGCTCACCGCCGTCGCCTCCACCCTCGACGGCTTCGAGCTCTCCCGCATCGACCTGGAGCAGCGCCGCGAGGGCGACGTCCTCGGCCAGGCCCAGTCCGGCACCCGGTCCAGCCTGCGCATGCTCGCCGTCATCGACGACGAGGAGATCATCGCCGAGGCCCGCGAGGAGGCCGCGGGGATCGTCGCCGCCGACCCCGAGCTGACCGGCCTCCCCGGCCTGCGGACGGCTCTGGAGGCGCTCCTGGACGAGGAGCGTGAGCAGTACCTGGAGAAGGGCTGACAGACTGGGACGGCCACAGACCAGTCACCCACCGAAGGACCGAGGACATGACTCGCGTGATCGCCGGCGCGGCCGGCGGACGCCGCCTGGCCGTGCCGCCGGGACAGGGGACCCGCCCCACCTCCGACCGCGCGCGCGAGGGCCTCTTCTCCACCTGGCAGTCCCTGCTCGGCGGCCCGCTGGACGGCGAACGCGTCCTCGACCTGTACGCCGGTTCCGGAGCCGTCGGTCTGGAGGCCCTGTCCCGCGGCGCCGGACACGTCCTGCTGGTGGAGGCCGACGCCCGCGCGGTCCGCACGGTCCGTGAGAACGTCACGTCGCTCGGACTCCCCGGCGCGGAGGTGCGATCCGGCAAAGCGGAGCAGATCGCCCGTACCGCACCCCCGCCGGAGCCGTACGACCTCGTCTTCCTCGACCCGCCCTACGCCGTCCCGGACGGCGATCTTCGCGAGATCCTGCTCACACTCCGCGCCGGGGGGTGGCTCGCCGGGGAAGCCCTCGTCACCGTGGAGCGAAGCACCCGAGGAGGGGAATTCGGCTGGCCGCCCGGCTTCGAGGCGATCCGGGCCCGCCGATACGGCGAGGGAACGTTTTGGTACGGTCGCGCCGCCTCTACGTGCGAAGACGCACGATGACCGGACCGGAGAGCGAGGGATCACACGTGCGTCGCGCCGTATGCCCCGGGTCGTTCGACCCGATCACCAACGGACACCTCGACATCATCGCCCGGGCCTCCCGGCTGTACGACGAGGTCTACGTCGCGGTGATGATCAACCAGTCCAAGAAGGGGCTGTTCGAGATCGAGGAGCGGATCGACCTGATCCGCCGGGTCACCGCCGAGTACGGCAACGTCCGCGTCGAGGCCTTCCACGGCCTGCTGGTCGACTTCTGCAAGCAGCGCGACATCCCCGCCATCGTCAAGGGCCTGCGCGCGGTCAGCGACTTCGACTACGAGCTGCAGATGGCCCAGATGAACAACGGCCTCTCGGGCGTGGAGACCCTCTTCGTCCCCACCAACCCCACCTACAGCTTCCTGTCCTCCTCGCTCGTCAAGGAGGTCGCGACCTGGGGCGGCGACGTCGCCCACCTGGTGCCGCCGGAGGTCCTGACGGCCCTCACCGAGCGGCTGCGCAAGGACTGACGCCCGCGGGGCCGTCCCGGAGTCCGGCGGACCGTCAACAGGTGTCCACCGGACGCCCCGTGGCCGTACAGTCGTCCCGTCCGTCTCCAACACAGCTGTAGAGAGTGGCGAGCACACGGTGGACGTGCAGAAGAAGCTGGATGAGATCGTCGCCTCGGTCTCCGGCGCCCGGTCGATGCCCATGTCGGCCTCGTGCGTGGTCAACCGCGCAGAACTGCTGTCGATGCTCGAAGAGGTGCGCGCGGCACTGCCCGACTCCCTCGCCCAGGCCGAGGAACTGATCGGCGGCCGGGAGCAGATGGTCGAGCAGGCCCGCCAGGAGGCCGAGCGGATCATCGAGAGCGCCCACGCCCAGCGCGGCTCCCTGGTCTCCGACACCGAGGTCGCCCGCCGCTCCCAGTCCGAGGCCGACCGGATCCTCGGGGAGGCCCGCAAGGAGGCCGAGGAGATCCGGGCGGAGGCCGACGACTACGTCGACTCCAAGCTCGCCAACTTCGAGGTCGTCCTCACCAAGACGCTGGGCTCGGTCGGCCGCGGCCGGGAGAAGCTGCTCGGCACCGGCCCCGGCGTCGACGAGCAGGGCTACGAGGACGAGGACGCCCCCGAGCGCAGCCACGACCCGGAGACACTGCGCCGCACCGCCGACGAGTACGTCGACGTCAAGCTCGGCGCCTTCGAGGCCGTCCTCGCCAAGACCCTGGAGGCGGTCGGGCGGGGCCGCCAGAAGCTGCACGGCCGGATCGCCACCGACGACCTCGGGGCCCTCGCCGACGACCCGACGACGGTCCAGCACTCCAGCGACGCCGACTACCTGGCCGACCTCGCGGCCCTCGCCGAGCGGGACGCCCCCGCCGGGCGGCCCGAGCCGCAGCGGCAGTCCTACGCCCAGCCGGAGCCCGCCTACTCGCCCGCCTCCGGCTACGCCCCTGCGGGAGATGTCCCCGTCCAGCAGCAGCCGGACCAGGACCCCTACGCCGGCTACCAGCAGCAGTACGGCGGCCGGCAGGACGCCTACGCCGGCTACCAGCAGGCCGACCCGTACGCCGGGTACCAGGGCTACGACGCCCAGGCGCAGGCGTACGACCCCAACCAGCCGCAGCAGACCGGGCACGACCAGCAGGCGCAGCAGGGCTACGCGCTGGACGAGACCAGCCTCTTCGACACCAGCATGATCACGCCCGAACAGCTGCGTGCCTACGAGCGCGAGCGGGGTCTGTAGGGGCCGATTGGGCCGAGAGCGGATGGTCCAGTATCCTGGCTCTTCGGTCGCGCTTACGTCCGCGATCAAAGCTGCCCGGGAACATCGCACGGCAGCGGTACCTCTGAGCTCGAAGACCGAAAGCAGGAATGGCCCTGAACGCCCGCCTCGACCACCGGAACCCCCTCGTGTTCGATACGCACGAGCTGGGGCGGCGGCCCGGTGCGCTGCAGCGCCTGACCCGCACGGTCGACGCTCCCAAGGACTTCGGGATCAAGGACGTCATCGGAGTGCCGGAAGGCGCCCCGGTGGAGCTGGAACTCCGGCTCGAGTCGGTCATGGAAGGTGTGCTCGTCACAGGCACCGCCCGTGCGAAGGCCGAGGGGGAGTGCGTAAGGTGTCTGGAGCCGCTGGAGCAGGAGCTCGCAGCGGACTTCCAGGAGCTGTTCTCGTACCCTGACGCCGACGACCGGGGCCGCGTGACCGCGGAACCGGGCGACGACGCCGAGGACGACGAGGACAGGCTTTTCCTCGAGGACGGCCTGTTCGACCTCGAACCCGTGCTGCGTGATGCGGTGGTGCTCGCACTGCCGATGCAGCCGGTGTGCCGGGAAGACTGCCCGGGTCTGTGCGCCGAATGCGGAGCACGGCTCGCGGACGACCCGGACCACCACCACGACGCCGTCGACATCCGTTGGGCGGCACTGCAGGGACTCGCCGGCACCATGAAGGACGGCGAGAAGGACGAGATGAGCGGCGCCGAACCTGGCGTCGACGAGAAGCAGGAGAAGTAGCCGTGGCTGTTCCGAAGCGGAAGATGTCGCGCAGCAACACGCGCCACCGCCGGTCGCAGTGGAAGGCTGCGGTCCCCACCCTGGTTGCGTGCGAGCGCTGCCACGAGCCCAAGCAGCAGCACATCGCGTGCCCGTCTTGCGGCACCTACAACAAGCGCCAGGTCCTCGAGGTCTGAGCGGCTGGTGAGAGGCACTGTGTCGACGCCGAAGAAGAACTCAGCGGACAACCAGGCCTCGTCCCACACGCTTCTGGAAGGGCGGCTCGGCTACCGGCTCGAGTCCGCCCTTCTGGTGCGTGCGCTGACCCACCGTTCCTACGCGTACGAGAACGGCGGCCTGCCGACGAACGAGCGGCTGGAGTTCCTCGGGGACTCCGTGCTCGGCCTCGTCGTCACGGACACGCTGTACCGCACCCACCCCGACCTGCCCGAGGGCCAGCTGGCCAAGTTGCGGGCCGCGGTGGTCAACTCGCGTGCGCTGGCGGAAGTGGGCCGTGGGCTGGAACTGGGCTCCTTCATCCGGCTGGGCCGTGGTGAAGAGGGCACGGGAGGCCGGGACAAGGCGTCCATCCTCGCCGACACCCTGGAAGCGGTGATCGGCGCGGTCTATCTCGACCAGGGCCTGGACTCGGCGGCGGAGCTGGTGCACCGCCTGTTCGACCCCCTGATCGAGAAGTCCTCGAACCTCGGAGCCGGCCTGGACTGGAAGACCAGTCTCCAGGAGCTCACCGCGACCGAAGGACTCGGAGTCCCCGAGTACCTGGTCACGGAGACCGGCCCCGACCACGAGAAGACCTTCACTGCTGCCGCCCGCGTCGGAGGCGTCTCGTACGGCACCGGCACCGGCCGCAGCAAGAAGGAGGCGGAGCAGCAGGCCGCCGAGTCCGCGTGGCGGTCCATCCGGGCCGCGGCGGACGAGCGGTCCAAGGCGGCGGCGGAGGCCGAGGAGGCCGTCCGGGCCGCCGAAGCGGATGCCTCCGGACAGAGCGCCGACGCCCCGTCGGCCTCCGCCTGACGCACAGCACGACCCGAGCGCCCGCCCCGGTCCGGGGCGGGCGCTCGGTGCTCGTCCACCGTTTTCCTGGAGGGACCCCATGCCCGAGCTGCCCGAGGTCGAGGTCGTACGGCGCGGACTCGAGCGGTGGGTCGCCCACCGGACCGTCGCCGACGCCGAGGTGCTGCACGCCCGCGCGGTGCGCCGCCATCTCGCCGGCGCCGACGACTTCGCGCACCGGCTGAAGGGTCACCGCGTCGGTGTCCCCCGCCGCCGCGGCAAGTACCTGTGGCTGCCCCTGGAGGACACCGACCAGTCGGTCCTGGCCCACCTCGGCATGAGCGGCCAGCTGCTGGTGCAGCCGCACGCCGCGCCGGACGAGAAGCACCTGCGGGTCCGCGTCCGCTTCACCGACTCCCTCGACACCGAACTCCGCTTCGTCGACCAGCGCACCTTCGGCGGACTGTCGCTGCACGACAACACCCCCGACGGCCTGCCCGACGTGATCGCGCACATCGCGCGGGACCCCCTCGACCCGCTCTTCGACGAGGAGGCGTTCCACCGCGCCCTGCGGAGCAGGCGGACCACCATCAAGCGGGCGCTGCTCGACCAGTCACTGATCAGCGGCGTCGGCAACATCTACGCCGACGAGGCGCTGTGGCGGGCCCGCATCCACTACGAGCGCCCGACGGCGGGCTTCACCCGCCCGCGCACGCTGCTCCTGCTGGGCCATGTCCGGGACGTCATGAACGCGGCCCTCTCGCAGGGCGGCACCAGCTTCGACAGCCTCTACGTCAACGTCAACGGCGAGTCCGGCTACTTCGACCGGTCCCTGGACGCGTACGGCCGCGAGGGCCTGCCCTGCCGCCGCTGCGGTACGCCGATGCGCCGGCGGGCGTGGATGAACCGGTCCAGCTACTACTGCCCCAGGTGTCAGCGGGCGCCGCGCGTCTCGTCGTAGCGCTCCCGGGCCCGGAGCACGGTGTCCATGCTGCCCTCGACGCACTGGATGAGGGAGAGCAGGAGCCGGGCGACCTCGTGGCCCAGCGGGGTGAGTTCGTAGTCGACGCGGGGCGGGTTGGTCGGCTGGGCCTCGCGGTGCACCAGGCCGTCGCGCTCCAGCGCGTGCAGCGTCTGGGAGAGCATCTTCTCGCTCACCCCGTCGACCCGGCGGCGCAGCTCGTTGAACCGGAGCGAGCCCTCGTGGAGCGCGCCCAGGGTCAGTCCGCCCCAGCGCCCGGTCACATGCTCCAGCGTGCCGCGGGACGGACAGGTCTTGGCGAACACGTTGAACGGAAGCTCCTGCTCCTCCGGGCGCCGCGCGGTCGTCATGAATCAAGCGTACTCCAGAGCAGCGCTGCCCAGCAGAACGCGCTAACCAGGAGTCAGTACCCGAAGTTCTGGGTCCACCAGGGGCCGCCCGAGCCCATGTGGACGCCCACGCCGAGGGTCTTGAAGTCGCAGTTCAGTATGTTCGCCTTGTGGCCGGGGCTGTCCATCCAGGCCTCCATGACGGCCGCGGCGTCGGCCTGGCCCCGGGCGATGTTCTCGCCGCCCAGGTTGCTGATGCCGGCCGCCTGGGCCCTGTCCCACGGGGTGTCGCCGTCGGGGTCCGTGTGGTCGAAGAAGCCCCGGTCGGCCATGTCGTCGCTGAACGCCGTGGCCAGGCCGGTCAGCTCGCCGCTGGTGGTGACCGGGCTGCAGCCCGCCTTGGCCCGCTCCACGTTGACCAGCCGGAGCACCTCGGCGCCCGCGACGGTCTCGGCGGACGAGGGCGCCGGCTTGCCCGTCGTCTTCTCCGGCTCGGGCGTCGCCTTGCGGGACGGCGTCTTCTCCGCTGTCCTCTCCGTGCCCTTCCCCGGGTTCGCCGAGGGCTTCTCCTTCTCGGGGGTCTTCTTCTCCGGGGTCTTCGTCGGCGCGGCCGACGTCGACGCGGACGGCTCGGGGGAGACGGAGCGCTCGGCGTCACGGCTGGCCGGGGCGCCGGCGTCACGGCCCGGGCTCTCCAGGCTGCCGGACGCGCCGCCCTGCTCGGTGGGGGAGTTGGTCGGGGCGTTCTGGGCCTGCACGCTGTCGCCGGGGCTCCGGTCGCCGCCCAGCCTGTAGTTCTCCAGACCCGGCACCGCGCCCGTCGCCACCGCCACCGTGCCGAGGGCCACCGCGGCGGAGACGCCGAGCAGTCCGGTACGGACCGGGGCCGCGGCCTTCTTCTTCCGGCGCCGGTGCCCGCTCTGCCGGGGCCCGTCCTCGTCGGGGAAGGGGCCGTCGGCGGCGAAGGCGTGGCCGATCCGGTCCCGGCCGGCCGGGAAGCCGTCGTTCGCGAAGCCGTCGTTCGCGAAGCCGCCGTCCGGGAAGCCGCCGCGGCCGAAGTCGCCGCCACCGGCGGGGGCCGGGGCTCCGTCTTCCGTCGCGTAGAGGTAGGCCGCGCTCCGCGCGTACGTCTCCGCGTAGGCCTCCGGGTTCAGGTACGGCGCGGTGCCCATCGTGGGCGGGCCGTCCCCGTGGTCGCCCCCGCGGCGGGTGCCGCCGTCGTAGGGACCGTCGGCCTGCGTGACCCCGGTGGCGCGGCCCGTGGCGGCGCGGCCGGCGGCGGAGCGTCGGTGGCGTCCCATGTCCTGGCCTTCCTCGTCCTCGCGGTCGACTCGTCCTCGCGACCAGCCCGAAACTCAACGATCACGAAACTCACACGAACGAGTGAGTTTCATATGAGATTTATGGGTGGGGACGCTACCGCATGGCGCAAGGGGCGGGTGTGCCTCCGGTGACTTTGTCCGGTTAGGTTGCAGTCATGAGCGAGGATGTGCGACTGGTCGCCTGGGTACGGGGGCGAGTCCAAGGTGTGGGTTTCCGCTGGTTCACGCGCGCCAAGGCGCTGGAGATCGGCGGGCTGAGTGGCTTTGCTCTCAATCTGGGCGACGGCCGGGTCCAGGTCGTCGCCGAGGGCGCCCGCGAGCGCTGCGAAGGGCTGCTCGACTGGCTCCAGGCCGGCGACACGCCCGGAAGCGTGGACGGAGTCACCGAGATCTGGGACACACCTCGCGGCGGCTACGAGGGCTTCGCCATCCGCTGATTCCGCCCGCTCCGACGCTCCCGGACGCCGCGCGGCGGGCGCGCGCGGCACGCTCGCCGACGAGAAAGTCCTGGTGATTGACGAGAAGGGCTTGCCGTGGGCCGCTCCGGAGGCCAAGATGATCGCCACGTCCCGAGGACCCGTGAGAGAAGCGCCGCCGCCGTTCGCCGGCCGTGCGCACCCGGTTGTCCGCCAATACGGGGCGTGATCGTGTTGACCCTCAAACTTTTTGGTGAGACGCTGAAAGCCCCGCGCACCTCAGCTGTTTGGCATGGCTGAACGGCAGTACAACTCCAGGCCTGTCAAGCATCGCGGGTGCGAATCCCTCACGACCCACACCGCATCGGTCGGTCACTCATTGTGGAGGACCATCCATCATGGCAAAGGCGCTTCTCGGTTACGTCGGCGGCTCCGACCCTCGACTCCTCGCCGAGATGCGACGGCTCCAGCAGCGCGTGCAGGACCTGGAATCCGAGCTCGTACGGATCCAGGCGGAGAACGACGAGCTGGCGGCTGCCGCTTCTCACGACAGGATCATGGAGAGCGTTGACGCACACCAGGCGGAGCCTGCGCTCACCTGATCACTGCACCGCTCCACTCACAGCACCAGCAGTGATCGGGCCTGCCCGTCATCACCGCCAAGCAGTCAGAACTGCAAGGGACGCCTCCGGCGTCCCTTCTTTCTTTCCCGCCTCCGCGTCCTTCCCCCGGTCGCCCGCACCCCCGCGCACGACCCTCCGGACTCGCTGCCCCGCGCATCCTTTCACCGTCTTCAACGTCTGGTGTGCCCTGCGCGTTCACCCGCGAAACCGCACGTTCATGGAGCGAGACCTGCCCGGCGGGTAGAGTCCGGCGGCGTGCACCTCAAGGCCCTGACCCTTCGCGGCTTCAAATCGTTCGCGTCCGCGACCACGCTCCGGTTCGAACCGGGAATCACCTGCGTCGTGGGTCCGAACGGATCGGGCAAGTCCAACGTCGTGGACGCGCTCAGCTGGGTCATGGGCGAGCAGGGCGCGAAGTCGCTGCGCGGCGGCAAGATGGAGGACGTCATCTTCGCCGGCACCACCGGCCGACCCCCGCTGGGCCGCGCCGAGGTGTCCCTGACCATCGACAACTCCGACGGCGCCCTCCCCATCGAGTACGCCGAGGTCACCATCACGCGGATCATGTTCCGCAACGGCGGCAGCGAGTACCAGATCAACGGCGACACCTGCCGTCTCCTCGACATCCAGGAACTGCTCTCCGACTCCGGCATCGGCCGCGAGATGCATGTCATCGTCGGCCAGGGCCGGCTCGACTCCGTACTGCACGCCGACCCGCTGGGCCGCCGCGCCTTCATCGAGGAGGCGGCCGGCGTCCTCAAGCACCGCAAGCGCAAGGAGAAGGCGCTGCGGAAGCTGGACGCGATGCAGGCCAACCTCGCGCGCGTGCAGGACCTCACCGACGAACTGCGCCGCCAGCTCAAGCCGCTCGGCCGGCAGGCCGCCGTCGCACGGCGGGCCGCCGTCATCCAGGCGGACCTGCGCGACGCCCGGCTGCGGCTGCTCGCCGACGACCTCGTACGGCTGCGCGAGGCGCTGCGGGCCGAGATCGCCGACGAGGCCGCGCTCAAGGAGCGCAAGGAAGAGGCCGAGGCCGAGCTGGGAAAGGCCCTCCGCCGGGAGGCCGACCTGGAGGACGAGGTACGCAGGCTCACCCCGCGGCTGCAGAACGCCCAGCAGACCTGGTACGAGCTCTCCCAGCTCGCCGAGCGGGTCCGCGGCACCGTCTCGCTGGCCGACGCGCGAGTGAAGAGCGCGACCTCCGCGCCGCCCGAGGAGCGGCGTGGCCGGGACCCCGAGGACCTGGAGCGCGAGGCCGCCCGGATCCGCGAGCAGGAGGCGGAACTGGAGGCCGCCCTGGAGGCGGCCGAACGAGCCCTGGAGGACACGGTCGCCCACCGCGCGGAGCTGGAAGGCGAACTCGCGCGGGAGGAACGGCGGCTGAAGGACGCCGCGCGGGCCATCGCCGACCGGCGCGAAGGGCTCGCCCGGCTCAAGGGACAGGCGGGCGCCGCCCGTTCACGGGCCGCCGCCGCCCAGGCCGAGATCGAGCGGCTGGCCGCCGCCCGGGACGAGGCGCAGGAGCGGGCCGTCGCCGCGCAGGAGGAGTACGAGGAGCTCAAGGCCGAGGTCGACGGCCTCGACGCGGGCGACGCCGAGCTCGCCGTACGGCACGAGGACGCCAAACGGCAGCTTGCCGAGGCGGACGCCGCCCTCACCGCCGCCCGCGAGGCGGTCACCGCGGCCGAACGGGAGCGCGCCGCGACCCGGGCCCGCCACGAGGCGCTGGCGCTCGGCCTGCGCCGCAAGGACGGCACCGGCGCCCTGCTCGGCGCGAAGGACGGACTCACCGGACTGCTGGGCCCGGCCGCCGAACTGCTCACGGTGACCCCCGGCTACGAGGCGCCGCTGGCGACCGCCTTCGGCGCGGCGGCGGACGCCCTCGCCGCCACCTCCCCGTCCGCCGCGGCCGACGCCATCCGCCTGCTGCGCAAACAGGACGCCGGCCGCGCCACCCTCCTGCTGGCCGGGATCCCCGCCGCACCGCCCGTCGCCGACCCGGAAGAGGCGAACGGCACGGCCGCACCCGCCCTGCCCGCCGAGCGTCTGGTGAGCGGACCCCCCGAGCTGATGCCGGCCGTGCGACGGCTGCTGCACGGCGTCGTCGTCGTCGACACCCTGGAGGACGCCGAGGAACTCGTCCACGCCCACCCCCGTCTCACCGCGGTCACCGCCGAGGGCGACCTGCTCGGCGCCCATCTCGCGCAGGGCGGCTCGGCGGGCGCCCCCAGCCTGCTGGAGGTGCAGGCGTCCGTGGACGAGGCCGCCGCCGAGCTGGAGGAGCTGGCCGTGCGGTGCGAGGAACTGGCCGAGGCACAGGAGGCGGCGGCCGGACGGCGCCGGGACTGCGCCGCCCTCGTCGAGGAACTCGGGGAGCGGCGCCTGGCCGCCGACCGGGAGAAGTCCTCCGTCGCCCAGCAGCTCGGCCGGCTCGCTGGCCAGGCGCGCGGCGCCGCCGGGGAGGCCGAGCGGGCCGGAGCCGCCGCGGCCCGGGCGCAGGACGCCCTCGACGCGGCGCTCGCCGACGCCGGGGAACTCGCCGAACGGCTCGCCGTCGCCGAGGAGGTGCCGTTCGAGGAGGAGCCCGACACCGCCGTACGCGACCGGCTCGCCGCCGACGGGGCCAACGCCCGCCAGACCGAGATGGAGGCCCGGCTCCAGGCCCGTACCCACGAGGAGCGGGTCAAGGGGCTGGCCGGACGGGCCGACTCCCTGGACCGCGCGGCCCGCACCGAACGCGAGGCACGCGCGCGTGCCGAACAGCGGCGGGCCCGGCTGCGCCACGAGGCGGAGGTCGCCGCCGCCGTGGCGTCCGGCGCCCGGCAGCTCCTCGCGCACGTCGAGGTCTCCCTGGCCCGCGCCGGCGAGGAGCGCACCGCCGCCGAGGCCGCCAAGGCCCGCCGGGAGCAGGAGCTCGCCCGCGCCCGCACCGAGGGACGCGACCTCAAGGCGGATCTCGACAAGCTGACGGATTCAGTTCACCGGGGTGAGGTACTCGGCGCCGAGAAGCGGCTGCGGATGGAGCAGCTGGAGACCAAGGCGCTGGAGGAACTGGGTGTGGAACCTGCCGGGCTGGTGTCGGAGTACGGTCCGCACCAGCCGGTGCCTCCCTCGCCCCCCGCCGAGGGCGAGGAGCTGCCGGAGGACCCGGAGCACCCGCGCAACAGGCCCCGCCCCTTCGTGCGGGCCGAGCAGGAGAAGCGCCTGAAGGCGGCCGAGCGTGCCTACCAGCAGCTCGGCAAGGTCAACCCGCTCGCCCTGGAGGAGTTCGCGGCGCTGGAGGAACGCCACCAGTTCCTCGGCGAGCAGCTGGAGGACCTGAAGAAGACCCGCGCGGACCTGCTCCAGGTCGTCAAGGAGGTCGACGAGCGCGTCGAGCAGGTCTTCACCGAGGCCTACCGGGACACCGCCCGCGAGTTCGAGGGCGTCTTCTCCCGGCTGTTCCCCGGCGGTGAGGGACGGCTGGTGCTGACCGACCCCGACGACATGCTCACCACGGGCGTGGACGTCGAGGCGCGTCCGCCCGGCAAGAAGGTGAAGCGGCTGTCTCTGCTGTCCGGCGGCGAGCGGTCGCTGACCGCCGTGGCGATGCTCGTGTCGATCTTCAAGGCGCGGCCCAGCCCGTTCTACGTCATGGACGAGGTCGAGGCCGCCCTCGACGACACCAACCTCCAGCGGCTGATCCGGATCATGCAGGAGCTGCAGGAGGTCTCGCAGCTGATCGTGATCACGCACCAGAAGCGCACCATGGAGGTCGCCGACGCGCTCTACGGCGTCTCCATGCAGGGCGACGGCGTGTCCAAGGTCATCAGCCAGCGTCTGCGGTAAAGCCTCACACAATCTTCAAGTACTGAATGATCTGCACCTTGACGCGTCTCCAAACTCACAGCATTACGGCTATTGACTTCAAGAGTTGAAGACATAGTCTCTGCAATGTTGTTTTTACCTTCAGGTACCTTCCGCTGGACCTCGAAGGGCTGACCCCCATCCGGCGATGTTGCCGGTGGCCCGAGGAGTACACGTGACCAGCACACCGCAGGCACAGAAGTCAGGAGCCGGGACGGCTCACCCCGAACATCTCGGGCACGTCATCTTCATCGCGGCCGCGGCCGCGATGGGCGGTTTCCTCTTCGGCTACGACAGCTCCGTGATCAACGGCGCCGTCGAGGCCATCCGTGACCGCTACGACATCGGCTCCGCCGCGCTCGCGCAGGTCATCGCCATCGCCCTGATCGGCTGCGCCATCGGCGCCGCGACCGCCGGCCGGATAGCCGACCGCATCGGCCGCATCCGGTGCATGCAGATCGCCGCTGCCCTGTTCACCGTCAGCGCCGTCGGCTCCGCGCTGCCCTTCGCGCTGTGGGACCTCGCCTTCTGGCGGGTCGTCGGCGGCTTCGCCATCGGCATGGCCTCCGTCATCGGCCCGGCCTACATCGCCGAGGTCGCCCCGCCCGCCTACCGCGGCCGGCTCGGCTCCTTCCAGCAGGCCGCGATCGTGGTCGGCATCGCCGTGTCCCAGCTGGTCAACTGGGGCATCCTGAACGCCGCCGACGGCGACCAGCGCGGTGAGCTGATGGGCCTGGAGGCCTGGCAGGTCATGCTCGGCGTCATGGTCGTCCCCGCCGTCCTCTACGGCCTGCTCTCCTTCGCCATCCCCGAGTCCCCCCGCTACCTGATCTCCGTCGGCAAGCGCGAGCGCGCCCGGCAGATCCTCGAAGAGGTCGAGGGCACGGAGACCGACCTGGACGCCCGCGTCACCGAGATCGAGTCGGCGATGCACCGCGAGGAGAAGTCCGCCTTCAAGGACCTGCTCGGCGGCAGCTTCTTCTTCAAGCCGATCGTCTGGATCGGCATCGGCCTGTCGGTGTTCCAGCAGTTCGTCGGCATCAACGTCGCGTTCTACTACTCCTCGACCCTGTGGCAGTCGGTCGGCGTCGACCCGACGGACTCGTTCTTCTACTCCTTCACCACGTCGATCATCAACATCGTCGGCACCGTCATCGCGATGATCTTCGTCGACCGCATCGGCCGCAGGCCGCTCGCGATCATCGGCTCCGTCGGCATGGTGATCGGCCTCGCGCTGGAGGCCTGGGCGTTCTCCTTCGACCTCGTCGACGGGCAGCTGCCCGCCACCCAGGGCTGGGTCGCCCTGATCGCCGCCCATGTCTTCGTCCTCTTCTTCGCCCTCTCGTGGGGTGTCGTCGTCTGGGTCATGCTCGGCGAGATGTTCCCCAACCGGATCCGCGCCGCCGCCCTCGGCGTCGCCGCCGCCGCGCAGTGGATCGCCAACTGGGCCATCACCGCGAGCTTCCCCTCGCTGGCCGACTGGAACCTGTCGGTCACCTACGTGATCTACACGGTCTTCGCCGCGCTCTCCATCCCGTTCGTCCTGAAGTTCGTGAAGGAGACCAAGGGCAAGTCGCTCGAGGAGATGGGCTGAGCGAGGGCCCTCCGAACCCGGGGAGAGGGGTGCGAGTCCCCGCCGCCCTTCTCCCCGTGTCCGCACCGCCGCCCCGGTCCGGGTCCGCCCGTACCGGGGCGGCGGTGCGTCCCGTGCCGGGGACCGGAGGCCGTGCGGCACGGCACGGGCCGGCATCGGCCCGGCCCGGGGACCCATGGCCGATACTGGGGCTGTTATGGACATCGTCATCCTTGCTGTAGTCATCGCCGTGGTCGTGCTCGGCGCGCTCGGCGGGCTCATCGTCGGCAGCCGGCGCAAGAAGCAGCTGCCCCCGCCACCGCCCGCCGCGCCCGACATCACCGCCCCTCCGGCCGAGCCGCACGTCGGCGAAGAGGCCGAGACGCCGCGGGAGGAACCGCGGCGCACCATCGAGGAGGTTGATCTTCCGGCGGGCGCCGGTCCCGTCGTCATCGAGGAACCGCCCGCCGCCGAGGCTCCCGAGATCGAGATCCCGGAGCCCACCGCCGGCCGGCTGGTCCGGCTGCGCGCCCGTCTCTCCCGCTCGCAGAACGCCCTGGGCAAGGGCCTGCTCACCCTGCTGTCCCGCGAGCACCTCGACGAGGACACCTGGGAGGAGATCGAGGACACCCTGCTCACCGCCGACGTCGGTGTGCAGCCCACCCAGGAGCTGGTCGACCGGCTGCGCGAGCGCGTGAAGGTGCTCGGCACCCGCACCCCCGCGGAACTGCGCGTACTGCTCCGCGAGGAGCTGATCACGCTGGTCGGTCCCGAGATGGACCGCACCGTGCACACCGAGAACGCGGCCGGCGGCCCCGGCGTCGTGATGGTCGTCGGCGTCAACGGCACCGGCAAGACCACCACCACCGGCAAGCTCGCCCGTGTCCTGGTGGCCGACGGCAACACCGTCGTGCTCGGCGCGGCCGACACGTTCCGCGCCGCCGCCGCCGACCAGCTGCAGACCTGGGGCGAGCGGGTCGGCGCCCACACCGTGCGCGGCCCGGAGGCCGGTGACCCCGCCTCCGTCGCGTTCGACGCGGTGAAGGAGGGCAAGGAGATGGCCGCCGACGCGGTGCTCATCGACACCGCGGGCCGGCTGCACACCAAGACCGGGCTCATGGACGAGCTCGGCAAGGTCAAGCGGGTCGTGGAGAAGCAGGCCCCGCTGGACGAGGTGCTGCTCGTGCTCGACGCCACCACCGGCCAGAACGGTCTGGTGCAGGCCCGGGTCTTCGCCGAGGTCGTCGACATCACCGGCATCGTGCTCACCAAGCTGGACGGCACCGCCAAGGGCGGCATCGTGGTCGCCGTGCAGCGCGAGCTGGGCGTGCCGGTCAAGCTGATCGGGCTCGGCGAGGGCCCGGACGACCTGGCGCCGTTCGAGCCGGAGGCCTTCGTGGACGCGCTCATCGGGGAGTGACCCCCGGCGCCCGGGAACGACCCGGCAGACGCGAGGAAGCGCCCGCCCCCGCCAGGGGGACGGGCGCTTCGCCGTGTACGGAGTCCGTGCGGTGAGGGCTATGCGCCGGAGCGGTGCGCCACGTACGCGAGGGTGCCCAGCAGCAGGCGGGCCTCGGGCGGCCGTGCGGCCGAGTCCAGGGCGGGGGAGCGCAGCCAGCGCACCGGGCCGAGGCCGCCCCGGTCGGACGGCGGCGCCGTGATGTGCGCGCCCGGTCCGAGGCCGCGCAGGTCCAGCGCTCCGGGGTCGTCCCAGCCCATCCGGTAGAGCAGGTCGGGCAGCGCGGTGGCGGCGCCGGGGGCGACGAGGAACTGGGCCCGGCCGTCCGGGGTGGCGGCTACCGGGCCGACCGGCAGGCCCATGCGCTCCAGCCGGGCCAGCGCGTGACGCCCGGCGGATTCGGCGACCTCGATCACGTCGAACGCCCGCCCGACCGGCAGCATCATCGAGGCCCCCGGGAACGCCGACCAGACCTCGGTCACCTCGTCCAGCGGGGTCCCGGCGCGGATCACCGGGGCCAGGTCCAGCGGATGGGCGCCCGGCGCCCGGCAGCGGGCGCGGCCGCAGGAGCAGTCGCCGGCGGCGGCCCGGACGCCCGGCACCACGTCCCACCCCCAGAGCCCGGTGTACTCCGCCACGGCGGTCCCGTCCGACGGGCGGATCCTGCGCCGCGAGCCGGACCGGATGTCGCGGATGCCCCGGCTGATGCCGATCGTGAAGCCCATGCCCCCTCCAACGGGTCCGGCGTACCGGTGGTTACGTAGCGAACGCGGTCTGTGACTCTCTGTTTCGGGCTTCCCGGTGTCGCTCCGCCGAACCGGCGCTCCGAAGCGCGCGGGGTGGTGCGTCCCGAGGCGTGCGCCCCTGGGTGCATCGCTGCTTCCACTTTTGGCTGTGCAGTGTCAAGTGAATCGCGGGATGGCAACCGTGAGTTCATTCGAAGGGGTGGCGAATGGTGGCGATTGCGGTTCCGCCATGGTGAGACGGGTGATCGTAGGGTTACGTTGTGTGCACGGCTTCTTGGGGCACATGCACTCGTGGGTATGCCGGAGGCAACTCGGCTTTCCGTTCCAAGGGTGACAACCCTCGGACGGACGGCCCCGACGACCGGCATTCTGATAGGGCTTGGCGCACTCGGCGACAAGTGGTCTTCAGGGATGGGGGCGTTCCAGTGAGCGGCAATGGTGGTGGCGGGGCGACCCCTGCGAGTGCGGAGAAGCGCCCGAACGAGCTGCTCGCTTCGTGGTTCGTCCGCAGTGGCTGGTCCAAGGGCGAGCTCGCCCGGCAAGTCAACCGCCGGGCACGCCAGTTGGGCGCCAACCACATCTCCACCGACACCTCGCGGGTGCGCCGCTGGCTGGACGGCGAGAACCCCCGGGAGCCGATCCCCAGAATCCTGTCCGAACTCTTCTCCGAGCGCTTCGGCGTCGTCGTCTCCGTGGAGGACCTGGGCCTGCGCAGCACCCGCCCGGCCCCCTCCGCGACCGGCGTCGACCTCCCCTGGACCGGCCCGCAGACCGTCGCCCTGCTCAGTGAGTTCTCGCGCAGCGACCTGATGCTGGCGCGGCGCGGCTTCCTCGGGAGCTCGCTGGCCCTCTCCGCGGGCCCGTCCCTCATCGAGCCCATGCAGCGCTGGCTCGTCCCCACCCCGTCCGCCCCGCTGACCAGGCCCGAGGCCGAACCGGCGTCCTCCTCGGCGCGCGCCCGCGGCCGGCTGTCCAAGCCGGAGCTGGACCTGCTGGAAGCCACCACCGTGATGTTCCGGCAGTGGGACGCCCAGTGCGGCGGCGGACTGCGCCGCAAGGCCGTCGTCGGGCAGCTGCACGAGGTGACCGACCTGCTCCAGGAGCCCCAGCCCGAGGCCACCACCCGACGGCTCTTCAAGGTCGCCGCCGAACTCGCCGAGCTCGCCGGCTGGATGTCGTACGACGTCGGGCTCCAGCCCACCGCGCAGAAGTACTTCGTGCTCGCCCTGCACTCCGCCAAGGAGGCCGGCGACCGTCCGCTCGGCTCGTACGTGCTGTCCAGCATGAGCCGGCAGATGATCCACCTCGGCCGGCCCGAGGACGCCCTGGAGCTGATCCACCTCGCCCAGTACGGCAGCCGGGACTGCGCGAGCCCGCGCACCCAGTCCATGCTGTATGCGATGGAGGCCCGGGCCTACGCAAACATGGGCCAGCCCGGCCGCTGCAAGCGGGCCGTGCGGATGGCCGAGGACACCTTCGCCGAGGCCGGCGAGTGGGACGAGCCGGACCCCGACTGGATCCGCTTCTTCTCCGAGGCCGAGCTGTACGCGGAGAACTCCCACTCCTACCGCGACCTCGCCTACGTCGCCGGCCGCAGCCCCACCTACGCGTCGCTCGCCGAGCCGCTGATGCGGCGCGCCGTGCAGCTCTTCGGCCAGGAGGGCGGAGAGCACCAGCGCTCCTACGCCCTCAACCTGATCGGCATGGCCACGGTCCACCTCCTCCAGCGCGAGCCCGAGCAGAGCGCCGTTCTCGCCACCGACGCCATCAAGGCGGCCAAGAAGGTCCGTTCCGAGCGCGTCAACACTCGTATCCGAAAGACCGTCGACACGGCCGTACGCGACTTCGGGGACCTCGCCGAAGTCGTCGCGCTCACCGAGCGGCTCGCCATCGAGCTGCCCGAGGGCGCGGACGCGGTCTGACCCACCCGAGGTACCGCAAGGCCCCGGCCGCGGCCGGCCCTCCCGAACTGCCCGACTCGGCTCCCCCATGCCAGGTCATTCGGAGGCCGGTCGCGGCCGGTCGTGTGTCTCCCCGGCCACGGCTCACCGCCGTACCCCGAAGGTTGCGCCACGATAACGATCGCCGCGCCCCGGATCCGGCAGTTCATCGACCCGTAACACGCCCGGTGCCTTCGTCACGGCGGCGAAACAGCGAGGGGCTTCCACCGAAACGGCGCTGCGCGACTCTCGTGGCGCATAACCGGCCCACCCCTCAATCCGCCCAAGGCTTCGCCCGCACGGGGCCGTACCAACGACGAGGAGACGCCGATGGCACCAGCCATCACCCTGGCCGCAGACGCGCCCACGCTGTCCGCCGCCAACACAGGGTTCATGCTCATCTGTTCCGCCCTGGTGATGCTCATGACCCCGGGCCTGGCCTTCTTCTACGGAGGCATGGTCCGCGTCAAGAGCACCCTCAACATGCTGATGATGAGCTTCATCAGCCTCGGCATCGTCACCGTCCTGTGGGTGCTGTACGGCTTCTCCATGGCGTTCGGCACCGACTCCGGCAGCGTCATCGGCTGGAACTCCGACTGGGTCGGGCTGAGCAACATCGGACTGACGGAACTGTGGGACGGCTACACCATCCCGGTCTTCGTCTTCCTGGTCTTCCAGCTGATGTTCGCCGTCCTCACGCCCGCGCTGATCAGCGGCGCCCTCGCGGACCGGGTGAAGTTCACCGCCTGGGCCCTGTTCATCACGCTGTGGGCCACCGTCGTCTACTTCCCGGTCGCCCACTGGGTCTGGGGCTCAGGCGGCTGGGCCTTCGAGCTCGGCGTCATCGACTTCGCCGGCGGTACGGCCGTCCACATCAACGCGGGCGCCGCGGCGCTCGGCGTGATCCTGGTGATCGGCAAGCGCGTCGGCTTCAAGAAGGACCCGATGCGCCCGCACAGCCTCCCGCTGGTCATGCTCGGCGCGGCCCTGCTGTGGTTCGGCTGGTTCGGCTTCAACGCCGGCTCCTGGCTCGGCAACGACGACGGCGTCGGCGCGCTGATGTTCGTCAACACCCAGGTCGCCACCGCCGCCGCGGTCCTCGGCTGGCTCGCCTACGAGAAGATCCGCCACGGCGCGTTCACCACGCTCGGCGCCGCCTCCGGCGCGGTCTCCGGCCTGGTCGCGATCACCCCGGCGGGCGGCGCGGTCTCCCCGCTCGGCGCGATCGCCGTCGGCGCCATCGCGGGTGTGCTGTGCGCCATGGCCGTCGGCCTGAAGTACCGGTTCAACTACGACGACTCCCTCGACGTCGTCGGCGTCCACCTCGTCGGCGGCATCCTCGGCTCCCTCCTCATCGGCTTCTTCGCCACCGGCAAGGGCCAGTCCGACGTCGAGGGCCTCTTCTACGGCGGCGGCCTGGACCAGTTCTGGAAGCAGTGCGCCGGTGTCTTCGGCGTCCTCGCCTACTCCCTGGTCGTCTCCGCGGTGCTCGCCCTCCTCCTCGACAAGACCATCGGTATGCGAGTCTCCGAGGACGACGAGGTGGCCGGCATCGACCAGGCCGAGCACGCCGAGACCGCATACGACTTCAGCGGCGCCGGCGGTGGCGCGGCCCGCACCGCCGCCGGTGCTCCCGTCGCCCCGGCCGAGAGCAAGAAGGTGGACGCATGAAGCTCATCACCGCCGTCGTGAAGCCGCACCGGCTCGACGAGATCAAGGAGGCCCTGCAGGCCTTCGGCGTGCACGGTCTGACCGTCACCGAGGCCAGCGGATACGGCCGCCAGCGCGGCCACACCGAGGTCTACCGCGGCGCCGAGTACACCGTGGACCTGGTGCCCAAGATCCGCATCGAGGTGCTGGTCGAGGACGACGACGCCGAACAGCTGATCGACGTCGTGGTCAAGGCGGCCCGCACCGGCAAGATCGGCGACGGCAAGGTCTGGTCGGTACCCGTCGAGACGGCCGTACGGGTGCGGACCGGCGAGCGCGGCCCGGACGCGCTCTGACCACGGGCGAACGGAAAAGGAGTCGCTGGGTGACGGGGACGGACATGCGCAACGAGGCAGAGGACTCGGGACCCAGCGGCTACGCGGCGGCCCGGCTGCACCTTCTCACCGAGGAGGCGCGGTCCGGGCCGCCGCGCCGTGCCGCCCTGGCGGACCTCACCGACGACTGGCTCGCCGGGCTCTTCGCGGCCGGCGCCGAGGGGGCGCGCGGGGTGTCCCTGGTCGCCGTGGGCGGCTACGGACGCGCGGAACTCTCCCCGCGCAGCGACCTCGACCTGCTCCTGCTGCACGACGGCGGCGACCCCGAGGCGGTCGCCGCGCTCGCCGACCGCCTCTGGTACCCCGTCTGGGACCTGGGCCTCGACCTCGACCACTCCGTGCGCACCCCGGCCGAGGCCCGCAGGACCGCGGGCCAGGACCTCAAGGTGCAGCTCGGACTGCTGGACGCCCGGCACCTGGCCGGCGACCTCGGCCTCACCACGTCACTGCGCACCGCGGTGCTCGCCGACTGGCGCAACCAGGCGCCGAAGCGGCTCCCCGCCCTGCGCGAGCTGTGCGAGGAACGCGCCGAACGGCAGGGCGAGCTGCAGTACCTCCTGGAACCCGACCTCAAGGAGGCCCACGGCGGACTGCGCGACGCCACCGCGCTGCGCGCCGTCGCCGCCTCCTGGCTGGCCGACGCCCCGCGCGAGGGCCTCGCCGACGCCCGCAGGCGCCTCCTCGACGTGCGGGACGCCCTGCATCTGACCACGGGGCGTGCCACCGACCGGCTCGCCCTGCAGGAGCAGGACCAGGTCGCGGCCGAGCTGGGCATGCTCGACGCGGACGTGCTGCTGCGCCAGGTCTACGAGGCCGCGCGCGTCATCGCCTACGCCGGCGACGTCACCTGGCGCGAGGTGGGACGCGTACTGCGCTCGCGCGCCGTACGGCCCCGGCTGCGCGCCATGCTGGGCGGGGGGAAACCGGTCCCCGAGCGCTCTCCGCTGGCCGAAGGGGTCGTGGAGCAGGACGGCGAGGTGGTGCTCGCCCGCGCCGCGCGCCCCGAACGCGACCCCGTGCTCCCGCTGCGCGCCGCGGCCGCCGCCGCCCAGGCGGGGCTCCCGCTCTCCCTGCACGCCGCACGGCGCATGGCGGCCACCGCGCGCCCCCTGTCCACGCCGTGGCCCGCCGAGGCGCGGGAACAGCTGGTCACCCTGCTGGGCTCCGGCCGGCCCACGGTCCAGGTCTGGGAGGCGCTGGAGGCCGAGGGCCTGGTCAACAGCCTGCTCCCGGACTGGGAACGGGTCCGCTGCCGCCCCCAGCGCAACGCCGTGCACCTGTGGACCGTGGACCGGCACCTCATCGAGACCGCCGTCCGCGCCTCCGCGTTCACCCGGCGCGTGCACCGGCCCGACCTGCTGCTGGTCGCCGCGCTGCTGCACGACATCGGCAAGGGCTGGCCCGGTGACCACTCGGTGGCCGGCGAGGTCATCGCCAGGGACGTGGCCGCCCGCATCGGCTTCGACCGGCACGACGTCACGGTGATCGCCACCCTCGTACGCCACCACCTGCTGCTCGTCGAGACCGCCACCCGGCGCGACCTGGACGACCCGGCCACCGTGCGCGCGGTCGCCGACGCCGTCGGCACCCAGGGCACCCTCGAACTGCTGCACGCCCTCACCGAGGCCGACGCCCTCGCCACCGGCCCGGCCGCCTGGTCCTCGTGGCGCGCCTCGCTCGTCGCCGACCTGGCCGAACGGGTCCGTGCCGTGCTGTCCGGAGACGCCCCTGAGGGTCCCGAGGAGGCCACGCCCACCGCGGAACAGGAGCGCCTCGCGATCGAGGCCGTCGCCACCGGCGCGCCGGTGCTCTCCCTGCGGGCCCGGACCGAACCGTCCGCCGCGCCCTCCGGCGACCCCGAGCCGCTGGGCGTGGAACTGCGCATCGCCGTCCCCGACCAGGAGGGCGTGCTGCCCGCGGTGGCCGGGGTGCTCGCCATGCACCGGCTGACCGTACGGACCGCCGAGCTGCGCGCGGTGGACCTCCCGGACGGCGTGGACGGCTCCGTGCTGCTGCTGGACTGGCGGGTCGCCGCCGAGTACGGCTCCCTGCCCCAGGCCGCCCGGCTCCGCGCCGACCTGGTGCGCGCCCTCGACGGCAGCCTCGACATCGCCGCCCGCCTCGGTGAGCGGGACGCCGCCTACCCCCGGCGCCGGGGCGTGGTCGCGCCGCCGCCGCGGGTGACGGTCGCCCCGGCCGCCTCCCGGCACGCCACGGTGATCGAGGTCCGCGCGCAGGACGCGCCCGGCCTGCTGTTCCGTATCGGACGGGCCCTCGAGGACGCGGGCGTGCGGGTGCGGAGCGCGCACGTCAGCACGCTGGGCGCGAACGCCGTGGACGCCTTCTACGTCACCCAGGAGCAGGGGGTGCCGCTGCCGGGTGAGGAGGCGGTGGCGGTGGCCCGGAAGCTGGAGGAGACACTGCGTGGGTGAGGACACTCCGGTGTCCTGCCGCGCCGGGATACCCTGGAGGGCGATTCCCCAGCCTGTCTCCGACTCCGAGGACCGACGCCGCCGTGTTCGATACTCTCTCCGACCGCCTCAGCGCGACTTTCAAAAACCTCCGCGGAAAAGGCCGGCTGAGCGAAGCGGACATCGACGCCACGGCGCGTGAGATCCGCATCGCTCTGCTGGAAGCGGACGTGGCCCTGCCGGTCGTCCGCACGTTCATCAAGAACGTCAAGGAACGCGCGCTCGGCGCCGAGGTCTCCAAGGCGCTCAACCCCGCGCAGCAGGTCATCAAGGTCGTCAACGACGAACTGATCACCATCCTCGGCGGTGAGACCCGCCGGCTGCGCTTCGCCAAGCAGCCGCCCACCGTGATCATGCTGGCCGGTCTGCAGGGTGCCGGTAAGACCACCCTCGCCGGCAAGCTCGGCCGCTGGCTCAAGGAGCAGGGCCACTCGCCGGTGCTGGTCGCCGCCGACCTCCAGCGCCCGAACGCCGTCAACCAGCTGAGCGTCGTCGCCGAGCGCGCGGGCGTGGCCGTCTACGCGCCCGAGCCGGGCAACGGCGTGGGCGACCCGGTGAAGGTCGCCAAGGACTCCATCGAGTTCGCGCGGACCAAGGTCCACGACATCGTGATCGTGGACACCGCCGGCCGCCTGGGCATCGACCAGGAGATGATGCAGCAGGCCGCGGACATCCGTGACGCCGTCTCCCCGGACGAGATCCTGTTCGTCGTCGACGCGATGATCGGTCAGGACGCGGTCAACACCGCCGAGGCCTTCCGCGACGGCGTCGGCTTCGACGGCGTGGTGCTCTCCAAGCTCGACGGTGACGCGCGCGGTGGCGCGGCCCTGTCGATCCGGCAGATCACCGGCAAGCCGATCATGTTCGCGTCCAACGGTGAGAAGCTCGACGACTTCGACGCCTTCCACCCGGACCGGATGGCCTCCCGCATCCTCGACATGGGTGACCTGCTCACCCTGATCGAGCAGGCGGAGAAGACGTTCAGCCAGGAAGAGGCCGAGAAAATGGCCTCCAAGCTGGCGTCGAAGAAGGGCCAGGACTTCACCCTGGACGACTTCCTGGCCCAGATGGAGCAGGTCCGGAAGATGGGCAGCATCTCGAAGCTGCTCGGCATGCTCCCGGGCATGGGCCAGATCAAGGACCAGATCAACAACCTCGACGAGCGGGACGTCGACCGCACCGCCGCGATCATCAAGTCCATGACCCCGGCCGAGCGTCAGGAGCCGACGATCATCAACGGCTCGCGCCGTGCCCGTATCGCCAAGGGTTCCGGTGTCGAGGTCAGCGCGGTGAAGGGCCTGGTCGAGCGGTTCTTCGAGGCCCGGAAGATGATGTCCCGCATGGCCCAGGGCGGCGGCATGCCGGGGATGCCCGGGATGCCGGGCATGGGCGGCGGCCCGGGCCGGCAGAAGAAGAAGCAGAAGCAGGCCAAGGGCAAGCAGCGCTCCGGCAACCCGATGAAGCGCAGGCAGCAGGAGCAGGAGGAGGCCGCGCGCCGCGCCGCCGCGGCGGAGGGCGGCAACGCCTTCGGGCTGCCGCAGCAGGGCGGCAAGGACTTCGAACTGCCCGACGAGTTCAAGAAGTTCATGGGCTGAGACCCCGCCGCTGTCCCGCTGGGGCGTCCCTCGTCAGGGGCGCCCCAGCGGCGTTTCTCAGCGGCGTGTCCGAGTGGCGCGTCTCAGGGAACGCGCGCGACGAGGTAGCGGAACACGTTCGGCATCCACACGGTGCCGTCCCGCCGCTGGTGCGGATGCAGGGCCTCCGCCAGTTCCTTGTGCACCTGCACCTGGTCCGTGGCCGCGACCGCCGGGTCGAACAGCCCGGTCGACTCCAGGCCCCGTACCGCGCTGTCCACGTCGGCGTAGCCGAACGGGCACGCCACCCGCCCGGAGCCGTCCGGCCTCAGGCCCGCCCGCGCGGCGACCCGCTCCAGGTCGTCGCGGTCCGTGGGACGCCAGGCGCCCGCGCCGCGCAGCGGCTCCGCCAGCTTGGCGGCCACCCGGAGCACGGACGCCGTGGCGCACCGCTCCGGCGGGCCCCAGCCGGCCAGCACCACGGCCGCCCCGCGCCCGGCGAGCGGCACCGCGTCGGCGAGCAGCTCACCCAGCCCCTCCGCGTCGCCCGCGCGACAGCCGATCGGCTCGAACGCGGTCACCACGGTGTACGCGGGCGCGTCCGCGCGGGCGGCGTCCGCGGGGGAGCCGCGCACGATCCGGGTGTCCGCCGTCCCCGGGCGCGCGTCCCGCCCGTCGGGCAGCAGCCGCTCCCGGGCCAGGTCCAGCCGCTCGGCGGACGTGTCGACGCCGGTGACCGCGGCGCCGCGCGAGACCGCCATCAGCAGGGCCAGCCCGGAACCGCAGCCGAGGCCCAGCAGCCGTGTCGCGGGACCGACGTCCAGCCGCGCGTAGACCGCCTCGTAGAGCGGTACGAGCATGCGTTCCTGGATCTCGGACCAGTCACGCGCGCGTGCGCGCGGGTCCACTCGGGGGACGGCCCCCGCGCGAGGCAGGTGCTGCCGCACGAGCGTAGGTGTCATAGGTCAGCGCCCCAATCAGCCGACAGTTGCCGCAGTGCCTGAATCCCTGGCCCCCGTGCAGTGCGCCCGCACACCCCCCGTATGCCAGGAAACTCCGCACTCGACGTGTCGTCCAGTGGAATGCGACGGCGGCTTGGTACTCGCTCGTGCCAGTGGCAAGAATTCACCTCCCCGCAATGCCGGGTGCGGGGCGGTGCGCGGCGGCTAGGGAGGACCCGGTAACGTCACGTCCGTGGCGGGCCCGCGCGGCGGGACGCCCTGTTCCCCCGAGAGCGGCCGAAAGGCTCCTTGCGCATCCGCGGACCTCGCCCGCACCGGCGCGCGCAGACCGCTTACGCGCGGGGCGTACGTCAGCCTACGCACCACCTTGAGGTGAGCTGCGAGGCTTCTCCGCAGATCAGCGCACCCGTACTCGTCAGTACGCATCAGCCGCAACTGACGGGTACGTGCAAATTATTTGAGATGCCCCGGAATCGGAACACAGAGGCACCCGGGCTCGTTGTCATTACGTGAGCACGACACAGACACCACCTGTTCTCGCCGCAGAGCTGGCACAGGCGTGGGCCGACATTCAGCGGTACCACCCCGAGCTGCCCGATCTTGCCGCGCCCGAGTCACTGATCGGGGAGTCGTCGTCCGCGTGCGGGCACGAACTCTCCTTCGAACGGCTGCTTCACGAAGCAGTCCACGGCGTCGCCGCCGCGCGCGGCGTACGCGACACATCCCGCGCCGGCCGCTACCACAACCGCCGATTCCTGGCGATCGCCGAGGAGCTGGGCCTGGACCACCCCGAGGAGCCGCATCCCAGCAGCGGCTTCTCGCTGGTCACGCTCACCCCCGAGGCGAAGCGCCGCTACCGTCCCACGACGGAACGCCTGCAGCGCGCGCTGAAGGCCCACACCGCGGCGACCGCGGGCGACACCGCCCGCAGCTTCCGCGGCCCGGCCGCACGCCACGGCTCGTCCGGTGGCGGCGTCCGGGTCAAGGCCGTCTGCGACTGCGGCCGCAACGTCCGCGTCGTCCCGTCGGTCCTGGCCCAGGCCCCCATCGTCTGCGGCGGCTGCGGCAAGCCCTTCCAGATCCCGGAGGTAGTGGCCACGGCAAGCTGACCCCGGCATCTCGTGGATGCCGGGGCCGGCTGTGATCCGTCCCCCAGCGGCACCTCGTGGCACCGAGTCGCGCCCGCCGTGCGCGACTCGGTGCCGGGTGCCGCTCGGCCGTGCCCACGTGCCACACCCCGCGGAACCGCCGGGCCCGCGGGGTGTGGCACAATGGCTAGCTGTACTCGACAGTCGCACAGGACCCCTCTCTCCTCCGGCTGACGCGTCCATCGGGCACTCGGGTACCGCAACCCCACGCGGCAATTTCCGCCGTGCCCAACCACGTCAAATCCAGGAGAACCCACTCCCGTGGCAGTCAAGATCAAGCTGAAGCGTCTGGGCAAGATCCGTTCGCCTCACTACCGCATCGTCGTCGCCGACTCCCGTACCCGCCGTGACGGCCGGGCCATCGAGGAGATCGGCAAGTACCACCCGACGTACAACCCGTCGGTGATGGAGGTCGACGCCGAGCGCGTGGCGTACTGGCTCGGTGTCGGCGCGCAGCCGACCGAGCCCGTGCTCGCCATCCTGAAGAAGACCGGCGACTGGCAGAAGTTCAAGGGCGAGCCCGCCCCGGCTCCGCTGCTGCAGCCGGCCGAGAAGTCGGCCCGTCCGTCCTTCGAGGCGCTCGGCGGCGACGACGAGGGCAAGGGTGAGGCGATCACCCAGAAGAAGAAGGCTGAGAAGAAGGACGAGGCCGCCGCTGAGTCCGCTTCGACCGAGGCCTGAGCATGCTCGAGGAGGCTCTCGAGCACCTCGTGAAGGGCATCGTCGACAACCCTGACGATGTGCAGGTCGCCTCGCGCAATCTGCGCCGCGGGCGCGTGCTCGAGGTCCGGGTCCACCCGGACGACCTCGGCAAGGTGATCGGCCGCAACGGCCGTACCGCCCGCGCGTTGCGCACCGTCGTGGGCGCCATCGGCGGCCGCGGTATCCGCGTCGACCTCGTCGACGTGGACCACGTCCGCTGACGTTTCACCGCAACCGGCTCGGGCCGGGGAGGGCCCTACGGGTCGTCCCCGGCCCGTAGTCGTGGATGTCGCAGATCGATCAGGAGAAGCAAGCACCGTGCAGCTGGTAGTCGCTCGCATCGGCCGCGCCCACGGCATCAAGGGCGAGGTCACCGTGGAGGTCCGCACCGACGAGCCGGAGCTCAGGCTCGGGCCCGGTGCCGTCCTGACCACCGATCCGGCCTCCGCCGGCCCGCTCACCATCGAGACCGGCCGGGTCCACAGCGGCCGCCTGCTGCTGCGCTTCGAGGGCGTGCGCGACCGCAACGGCGCCGAGGCCCTGCGCAACACCCTCCTCATCGCCGACGTCGACCCCGACGAGCGGCCCGAGGACGAGGACGAGTACTACGACCACCAGCTGATCGACCTCGACGTCGTCACGAAGGACGGCGAGGAGGTCGGCCGGATCACCGAGATCTCGCACCTGCCCACCCAGGACCTCTTCGTGGTGGAGCGCCCCGACGGCAGCGAGGTGTACGTGCCGTTCGTCGAGGAGATCGTCACCGAGATCGACCTGGAGGAGCAGCGGGCCGTCATCGACCCGCCGCCCGGTCTGATCGACGACCGGGCGGAGACCGCCTCCGCACGGGACGCCGCCGAGGACGAGCGCGGTGCCGCAGGGGACGAGGCCTGATGCGGCTCGACGTCGTCACGATCTTCCCCGAGTACCTGGAACCGCTGAACGTCTCCCTCGTCGGCAAGGCCCGCGCGCGCGGACAGCTGAACGTGCACGTGCACGACCTGCGCTCCTGGACCCACGACCGTCACCACACCGTCGACGACACCCCGTACGGCGGCGGCCCCGGCATGGTCATGAAGACCGAGCCGTGGGGAGACGCGCTGGACTCGGTCCTCGCGGACGGCTACGAGACCGGCTCCGGCGCACCGGCCCTGATAGTCCCCACCCCCAGCGGCCGTCCCTTCACCCAGGAACTGGCGGTCCACCTCTCCGCACGCCCCTGGCTGATCTTCACCCCGGCCCGCTACGAGGGCATCGACCGCCGTGTGATCGACGAGTACGCCACCCGGATGCCCGTGTACGAGGTGTCCATCGGCGACTACGTCCTGGCCGGCGGCGAGGCTGCCGTCCTCGTCGTCACCGAGGCCGTCGCCCGGCTGCTGCCCGGCGTCCTCGGCAACGCCGAGTCGCACCGCGACGACTCCTTCGCGCCCGGCGTCATGGCCAACCTGCTGGAAGGCCCCGTCTACACCAAGCCGCCGCGGTGGCGCGACCGGGAGATCCCGGACGTGCTGCTCAGCGGCCACCACGGGAAGATCGCCCGCTGGCGGCGCGACGAGGCGCTGCGGCGCACCACCGCCGGCCGGCCCGACCTGATCGAGCGCTGCGATCCCGGGGCCTTCGACAAGAAGGACCGCGAGATGCTGTCCATCCTGGGCTGGGAACCCGACCCGGACGGAAAGCCGTACGGTCGATTTTGGCGCAGGACCGACGGCGTGGAAGAATAGGCCGCTGTTGTGTGCCGGTCCGGTGTGCGCCCCTGCCACAGGGGGAGAAGACGCCCGACCCGACCCGCACGGCTCTGAATCCGCACCTCTAGTTCCCGTTGATGACCTGTGGCATCAGCGAAGAAAGCAGACGAAATGTCTCACCTGCTCGACTCCGTCGACTCCGCGTCGCTGCGCAGCGACGTCCCCGCCTTCCGCCCCGGCGACACCGTCAACGTCCACGTGCGCGTCATCGAGGGCAACCGCTCCCGTGTGCAGCAGTTCAAGGGCGTGGTGATCCGTCGCCAGGGTGCCGGCGTGCGCGAGACCTTCACGGTCCGCAAGGTCTCCTTCTCCGTCGGCGTCGAGCGCACCTTCCCGGTGCACACCCCGATCGTGGAGAAGATCGAGCTCGTCACCAGGGGTGACGTCCGCCGCGCCAAGCTGTACTACCTGCGCGAGCTGCGCGGCAAGGCCGCGAAGATCAAGGAGAAGCGCGAGAACTGAGCGCTTTACCGGCGTCATATCGGGGCCGGATAACATCTGGCCCCGATGGACACCGAAGCACAGCCGACGGAGCGCGACCGCTCCCTCCCCCCGGCGGAACCCGAGAAGACCTCGGGTTCCGCGGGTCCGGAGGGACGGTCGCGTTCCGCGTTGGCGCCACGCGTCACGCGGTGGCTCCCGGGCGGGCGCATTACTCTGACCCTGCTGCTCTGCCTTCTGTTCCTGCTGGCCCTGAACACGTTCGTGGCGCGGCCGTTCCAGATCCCCAGCGGATCGATGGAACAGGGATTGAGGGTCGGGGACCGCGTGCTCGTAAATAAGTTGGCGTACCCCTTCGGCGACGGACCGCGGCGCGGCGACGTGATTGTGTTCGACGGCACCGGGTATTTCGGTGAGGCCGATTACATCAAGCGGGTCGTCGGGGTGGGCGGAGACCACGTGGTCTGCTGTGACGGGGAGGGGAGGATCCGGGTGAACGGCCGGTCGGTCGACGAGTCGGGCTTCCTGTTCCCCGGCGACAGCCCCTCCACGGTGAGGTTCGACGTCGTCGTGCCCGACGGACGCCTCTTCGTGCTCGGTGACCACCGCGGCGCCTCCAGCGACTCCCGCGACCACCTCGGCTCGCCCGGCGGCGGCATGATCCCCGTCGACCACGTCATCGGCCGCGCCGACGGGATCGTGTGGCCCTTCGGCCACGCCACCCGGCTGCACCGGCCCGACGCCTACGCGCGCGTGCCCGCTCCCGGGAAGGACACGGCGGAGGGCGGCCATGGGTAACCGCGGCAAACCGCGCGGCGTGCCGGACGACAGCGCGGAGAACCTGCTGCCCACCGGCTCCCGGCGCGCGGCCGTCCCGGCCCCCGGACGCAGCCGGGCCGAGCGGCGCAAGCTCCAGCGCAAGGTCAAGCGGCGCCGCAGGCGCAGCGCCGTCAAGGAGATCCCGCTCCTGGTGGGCGTCGCCGTGGTGATCGCGCTGGTGCTGAAGACGTTCCTGGTCCAGGCGTTCGTCATCCCGTCCGGCTCCATGGAGCAGACGATCCGGATCGGCGACCGGGTGCTGGTCGACAAGCTCACCCCGTGGTTCGGCTCCAGGCCGGAACGCGGTGACGTCGTGGTGTTCAAGGACCCCGGCGGCTGGCTCCAGGACGAGGGGACCGCGCCGAAGAAGGACGACCCCGTCGGGATCAAGCAGGTCAAGGAAGGGCTCACCTTCATCGGTCTGCTGCCGTCGGAGAACGACAAGGACCTCATCAAGCGGGTCGTCGGCGTCGGGGGCGACCGGGTCCAGTGCTGCGACAAGCAGGGCCGGGTCACCGTCAACGGCGTGCCGCTCGAGGAGGACTACCTCTACCCGGGCAACGCCCCGTCGCTGACCCCGTTCGACATCACCGTCCCCGAGGGGCGGCTGTGGGTGATGGGCGATCACCGGGCGAACTCCGCCGACTCCCGTTCCCACCAGGACACCGACTACGGCGGCACGGTCTCCGAGGACGAGGTGGTGGGCCGGGCCATGGTCATCGCCTGGCCGCTCGGCCACTGGAGCACGCTGGAGGAACCGACGGCGTACGCGTCCGTGTCGGACTCGGCGCCCGGGTCGACCGCTGCCGCCCCGCTGTCGCATAGGGTTGCCCCGGACGGTCCCAATGAGATGGTCCAGCTCCCGACCCCTGCGGAACTCCCGCTCGTTATGGGAGTAGTGGGCCTGCGTCGGGCATGGCGCGGGCGGCGGCAGAGAGTGAGGAGTTGGCGTGGGGGATGCGGCGGTTGGCGCACGGTCCGGGCGCGAGGGCGAGGAGCACCGCGGGCGTCCCGCGGAGACGGCCCCTCCCGCGGCGGACGAGACCGCGACCCCCGGGAAGCACTCCCCGGAGGGCGGCGGGGACGGGCCCTCGGACGGTCAGCCCCCCACGGCGCGCGGAGGACCGGGTGGCGGCGGCGCCCCTGAGGCGAAGCAGCCCCGCTCCTTCTGGAAGGAACTGCCGATCCTGATCGGCATCGCCCTGGTGCTGGCGCTGCTGATCAAGACGTTCCTGGTGCAGGCGTTCTCGATCCCCTCCGACTCGATGCAGAACACCCTCCAGCAGGGTGACCGGGTGCTGGTCGACAAGCTCACCCCCTGGTTCGGCTCCGAGCCCGAGCGCGGCGAGGTCGTCGTCTTCCACGACCCCGACAACTGGCTGGCCGGGGAACCGACGCCCAACCCGAACCCGCTGCAGAAGGTCCTCAGCTGGATCGGCCTGATGCCGTCCGCGGAGGAGAAGGACCTGATCAAGCGGGTCATCGGCGTCGGCGGCGACACGGTCGAGTGCAACGGCACCGGCCCGCTGAAGGTCAACGGCAAGACGCTGACCGAGTCGTACGTCTACCCCGGCAACACCCCGTGCAGCCAGGACGACCAGGGCGGCCAGTTCAAGGTCAAGGTGCCCGAGGGCCACATCTGGGTCATGGGCGACCACCGGCAGAACAGCCGGGACTCGCGGTACAACCAGGGCGACAAGAACCACGGCATGGTCCCGGTGGACAAGGTCGTCGGCCGTGCCGTCGTCATCGCCTGGCCGATCAACCGCTGGACCAACCTGCCCGTGCCGGACACCTTCGACCAGCCCGGTCTGTCCGCCGGGTCGCCGTCCGCCGCCGTCCTGACGGCGGCGCCCCAGGGACTCGCGCTCGCCGGCGCGGTGCCGCTGGTGCTCTGGCGGCGCCGGCGGTCCGGTGACGGCGGGGGCAGCTGACGGGGGAGGCCGCCGGCCCAGCGGGCCGCCGGGAGGGCTGACCCGGTCCGGTACTGCCGGGTAGGGTGCCGCCCATGAGTGGTCAGAGCACGACACGTACGGTCCCCGGCAGCAGCGGCCCGGGCGGCGCCCGGGCGGGCGGCCGGACCGGTCAGCGGCTGTCCGGACTGGCCGTGGCCCTGGGCATGGTGCTGTTCCTCGGCGGGTTCGCCTGGGGCGCGGTGCTGTACCTGCCGTACACCGTGCCCACCACGTCCATGGCGCCGACCATCGGTGCCGGTGACCGGGTGCTGGCCCAGCGCATCGACGGGGACGAGGTCCGCCGCGGGGACGTCGTCGTCTTCAAGGACGCGACCTGGTCGAACGTCCCCATGGTGAAGCGTGTGGTCGCCGTCGGCGGCGACACGGTCTCCTGCTGCCAGGACGGCAAGCTGGAGGTCAACGGCAAGGAGATCGACGAGCCCTATCTGCCCGAGGGCTCGGCGGCCGAGTTCGGCAACATCCCCGAGGTGGTCGTGCCGAAGGGGCGCCTCTTCCTGCTCGGTGACGAGCGCTCCGGATCGCTGGACTCCACCGCCCATCTGAGCGACGCCGCCAGTGGCACCGTCTCGCGCGGAGCGGTCCAGGCCCGGGTCGACGCCGTGGTCTGGCCGATGAACGGCATGCTGGAGGAGCCCGCCGGCTTCGAGGAGCTCGGCGCCCTCTCCTCGCCCGGCCCGCTCAGGACGGTCGCCGGGCTGGTGGTCGCCGGTGCCGTGCTCATCCTCGGCGGGGCCGCCTACGGTCCCCTCGCCAAGCGGGCGGGCGCGTCCCGGTCCCGTGCGAACGCCGGGACCGCCGGTGCCCGCTGAGCCCGTGCCGGCGGTGGAGGACTCCTACGAGGGCGGGCTGCGCAGGGTCGCCCGGGTCGTCCTGCTCGATCCGCGGGACCGCATCCTTCTGCTGCACGGCCACGAGCCGGACGACCCGGCGGACGACTGGTGGTTCACGCCCGGCGGCGGCGTGGAGGGCGACGAGACCCGGGAACAGGCCGCGCTGCGGGAACTCGTCGAGGAGACCGGCATCACCGAGGTCGAGCTCGGGCCAGTGCTGTGGCGGCGAAGGTGCTCCTTCCCGTTCGCCGGGCGCCGCTGGGACCAGGACGAGTGGTACTACCTCGCCCGCACCACCCAGACCGCGACCGCGGCCACGGCCCTGACCGAGCTGGAGCGCCGCAGCGTCGCCGGAGCGCGCTGGTGGACGTGTCCGGAACTCGCCGGGGCGCATGAGACGGTGTACCCGACCAGACTCGCCGGGCTGCTGCGCACACTGCTCGACGAAGGTCCCCCGGCCGCGCCCGTGACCCTGGACACCGAAATCGTCCGGTGACCCCCGGGACTGGCGCACAATGGTGGGATCGCACGGCTGAAGGGGAACATGCCATGAGCGCCGAGGACCTCGAGAAGTACGAGACCGAGATGGAGCTGAAGCTCTACCGGGAGTACCGCGATGTCGTCGGTCTGTTCAAATTCGTGATCGAAACCGAGCGGCGCTTCTATCTCACCAACGACTACGAGATGCAGGTGCACTCGGTCCAGGGTGAGGTGTTCTTCGAGGTGACGATGGCGGACGCCTGGGTGTGGGACATGTACCGGCCGGCCCGCTTCGTGAAGCAGGTGCGGGTGCTGACGTTCAAGGACGTGAACATCGAGGAGCTCAACAAGAGCGATCTCGAGCTGCCGGGCGGCTGAGACCGGGGCTGGGTCCGGGCGGCTGGGTGCGGTGCGGGCGGCGGGGTGCGGGCCTCCGGACGGGTGGCCGGTTCCCTCGGGTGAGTGAGGGAGTTATCCACAGCCGCCGAGTTCCGCACCAAGATCCACTCGGGTGCGGCGGGATGCGTGACGGTGGGCGCCGGAGGTGGTGCCGACATGAACGCACAACGGGCACGCGGCGCGCTGGGCAGGTACGGCGAGACACTGGCCGCACGGCGGCTGACCGAGGCCGGCATGACGGTGCTGCAGCGCAACTGGCGCTGCGGCAGGACCGGCGAGATCGACATCGTCGCCAGGGACGGGGACGCCCTGGTGGTCTGCGAGGTGAAGACCCGCAGGGCGGGAGCCTTCCAGCATCCCATGGAGGCGGTCACGCCCGCCAAGGCGGACCGGCTGCGGGGGCTGGCGCAACGCTGGCTCCAGGAACACGGCGGAGCACCGCCCGGCGGGGTCCGCATCGACCTGGTCGGGGTGCTCCTGCCGTCCCGCGGCGCACCCGTCGTCGAGCACGTCCGCGGGGTGGCCTGACATGGGATTCGCCCGTACGTGCGCGGTCACGCTGGTGGGCGTCGAGGGCGTCGTCGTGGAGGTCCAGGCCGACCTGGAGCCCGGGGTGGCGGCCTTCACGCTGGTGGGACTGCCGGACAAGAGCCTGACGGAGAGCCGGGACCGGGTCAGGGCCGCGGTGGTCAACTCCGGCGGCGAGTGGCCGCAGAAGAAGCTCACCGTGGGACTCAGCCCGGCGTCGGTGCCGAAGGCGGGCAGCGGGTTCGACATCGCGGTCGCCTGCGCGGTGCTCGGCGCCGCCGAGCGCATCGATCCGCGGGTGCTCGCCGACCTCGTCATGATCGGCGAACTGGGGCTGGACGGCAGGGTGCGGCCGGTGCGCGGCATCCTCCCGGCGGTACTGGCCGCGGCGGACGCGGGATACGAGCAGGTGGTGGTGCCGGAGTGCTCCGCCGCCGAGGCCTCACTGGTACCGGGCGTGTCCGTGCTGGGCATCCGCAGCCTGCGCCAGCTGATCGCCGTGCTCACCGACGAGCCCGTGCCCGAGGAGACCGAGGAGCACCCGGGCCCCGAGCCGCTGCTGGCCGGACTGCGCGCCCCCGGCACCGGGGCGGACATCGGTATGCACGCCGGAGGGGCGCAGGACCACGGCCACGACCTCGCGGACGTCGTGGGCCAGCGGTCGGCGCGGACGGCGGTGGAGGTGGCCGCGGCGGGCGGACACCATCTCTTCCTCGAAGGCCCGCCCGGCGCCGGCAAGACCATGCTCGCGGAGCGCCTGCCGTCGATCCTGCCGCCGCTGGACCGGCAGGCCTCGCTCGAGGTGACGGCCGTGCACTCGGTGGCCGGACTGCTGCCCCCGGGCAAGCCCCTGATCGACACGGCCCCCTACTGCGCCCCGCACCACTCGGCCACCATGCAGGCACTCGTCGGCGGCGGCCCCGGTACGGCCCGGCCGGGAGCGGTCTCCCTCTCGCACCAAGGCGTGCTCTTTCTGGACGAGACCCCGGAGTTCAGCAGCCGGGCCCTGGACGCGCTGCGCCAGCCGCTGGAGGCCGGGCATGTGGTCATCGCGCGCAGCGCGGGCGTGGTGCGCTTCCCGGCCCGCTTCCTGATGGTGCTCGCCGCCAACCCGTGCCCCTGCGGACGCTTCTCGCAGACGAACGACCGGTGCGACTGCCCGCCCTCCGCGATCCGCCGCTACCAGGCCAGGCTGTCCGGGCCCCTGCTCGACCGGGTCGACCTGCGGGTCGAGGTGGACCGCGTCACGCGCACCGAACTGACGGCGGTCGGCGTCCCGGGCGAGACCACCGCCACCGTCGCCGACCGTGTGCGGGCGGCCCGGGACCGCGCGGCGACGCGGCTCACCGGCACCCCGTGGCGCAGCAACAGCGAGATCCCCGGACGGGAGCTGCGCAGCCGCTGGCGCGCCGCCCCCGGCGCCATGGACGACGCCGAGCGGAGCCTGGAGCGGGGTGTGCTCACCGCGCGGGGCCTCGACCGGGTGCTGCGGGTCGCCTGGACCGTCGCCGACCTGGCAGGCCACGACCGGCCCGACGCCACCGACGTCGCCCTCGCCCTGCAACTGCGCACCGGCGTACCGCGCGGCGTGCCCATGGCCATCGGGGCGGCGGTATGAGCGCCGCCGGCGGGACCGACGACGAGCTGCTCGGCCGGATCTTCCTCACCCGGGTCCTCGAACCGGGAGACGAGACCGGCGGACGGTGGGTGCGGGAACTGGGCTGGGCCGCGGTGGTCCGACGTCTGCGGGAACGGGGCGAGCCGCTGCCGGGGGTGAGCGCGAAGCGGTGGGCCGGGCTGCTCGCCAGGGCCGGGCGGGCCGAACCCCGCGGTGATCTCGCCGTCGCACGGGACACGGGGGTGCGGTTCGTCTGCCCGGGCACCGTGGAGTGGCCGGGGCAGCTCGACGACCTGGGCGACGCCCGGCCCCTAGGGCTGTGGGTGCGCGGTGGCGCGGACCTGCGGATGTGGGCGCTGCGCTCGGTCGCCGTCGTCGGCGCTCGCGCCTGCACCGAGTACGGCGCGCACATGGCCGCCACCCTCTCCGCCGGCCTCGCCGAACGCGGCTGGGTCGTGGTCTCCGGCGGCGCCTACGGGGTCGACGGCGCCGCCCACCGCGGCGCCCTCGGCTCGGGTGGCGCCACCGTCGCCGTACTCGCCTGCGGAGTCGACCGGCCCTATCCGCGCGGGCACACCGGCCTGATCGGCAGGATCGCGGAACAGGGTCTGGTGGTCGGCGAGTTGCCGCCCGGCGAGCATCCGACGCCGAGCCGGTTCGTCCTTCGCAACCGGGTGATCGCCGCCCTCACCCGGGGCACCGTCGTCATCGAGGCCGCCCACCGCAGCGGCTCCCTGGTGACGGCCCGCGCGGCCCGGCGTCTGGGACGCCACACGATGGGTGTGCCCGGACCCGCCACCAGCGCGCTCTCCGCCGGGGTGCACGAACTGCTGCGCCAGGACGCGGTCCTTGTCACCGACGCCGCCGAGGTCGTCGAACTCGTCGGCGACATGGGCGAACTCGCGCCGGAGCGCAGAGGGCCGGTGCTGCCCCGGGACCTCCTCGACCCGGCCGGACAGGAGGTGCTCGCCGCGCTGCCGGCCCGCGGAACCGCCCGCCCGGAGGAGGTCGCGCTCGCCGCGCAGACCACCCCGGACGACGCGGTCGCGAGACTGTACGAACTGCGAGCACTTGGTTACGTCGAACGACACGACGACGGCTGGAAGTTGACGCGCCAGGCGATGATCTCGGTGCGGGACGGTTCCACGCATCGCTGACACAGCGTGTTCGGCCGTCCGGGGGAACCCCGACACCCCACGGGAATACGTCAGTTGGGCTACTCCTTCCCTCACACAGAGCAACCGTCGTGACCCGGCGGGACGGCGCCCGGAACGGATCCGCGCACCCTCCCGCCTCGCCTCTTCGCACACCGCGACGCCGCAGTCACGCTACGCTCACGAGGATCCCGACACGGACAGGCAAGGACAGGCACCTCGACATCGGACAGACGGCGCACCCAGGCAGCACCAGTCCACGGCAGAACGGCACAAGGCGACGAATGCCCCAGCACACCTCCGGGTCCGACCGGGCGGCCATCCCCCCAGCCGCCCGCGACGGTGGCAGCGTGCGGCCGCCCGCTCCCTCGACGCTCGACGAGCTGTGGCGGTCGTACAAGGCGACGGGGGACGAAAGGCTGCGGGAACAGCTGATCCTGCACTACTCGCCCCTGGTGAAGTACGTCGCCGGCCGGGTCAGTGTGGGGCTGCCGCCCAACGTCGACCAGGGGGACTTCGTCTCCTCCGGTGTCTTCGGGCTGATCGACGCGATCGAGAAGTTCGACGTCGACCGCGAGATCAAGTTCGAGACCTATGCGATCACCCGCATCCGGGGCGCGATGATCGACGAGCTGCGGGCGCTGGACTGGATCCCGCGCTCCGTGCGGCAGAAGGCGCGGAACGTGGAGCGCGCCTACGCCACGCTCGAGGCGCGGCTGCGGCGCACGCCGTCGGAGAGTGAGGTCGCCGGCGAGCTGGGCATCGCCGTGGACGAGCTGCACGCGGTTTTCAGCCAGTTGTCCCTCGCGAACGTCGTCGCCCTGGAGGAACTGCTGCACGTCGGGGGTGAGAGCGGCGACCGGCTCAGCCTGATGGACACGCTGGAGGACACCGCCGCCGACGACCCCGTGGAGGTGGCCGAGGACCGGGAGCTGCGCAGGTTCCTGGCACGGGCCATCAACACCCTCCCGGAGCGCGAGAAGACCGTGGTCACGCTGTACTACTACGAGGGGCTCACCCTCGCCGAGATCGGCAACGTACTGGGCGTGACGGAGAGCAGGGTCAGCCAGATCCACACCAAGTCGGTGCTCCAGCTGCGCGCGAAGCTGGCCGGTTTCGGCCGCTGAGCCCCACTGAGCCCGGCGGCGGCCGAGCGGCGGCCGGGCGGGCCCATCCTCTGGCCGCGAGGGGCGGGGCGTCCGTAAAGTGGAGGACGTGCCAAGGATTCGAGCGGCCTCCGTGGCCGAGCACCGGTCGATGCAGCGAGCCGCCCTGCTGGACGCGGCACGCTCCCTGCTGTCCGAGGGCGGTACGGAGGCGCTGACCTTCCCGGCCCTCGCCGAGCGCACCGGTCTCGCGCGTTCCTCCGTGTACGAGTACTTCCGCTCGCGGGCCGCCGTCGTCGAGGAGCTGTGCGAGGTCGACTTCCCCGTCTGGGCGGCGGAGGTGGAGGTGGCCATGGCCGCCGCCCGCGAGCCCGAGGGCAAGATCGAGGCGTACGTCCGCAAGCAGCTGGAACTGGTCGGGGACCGCCGGCACCGGGCCGTGGTCGCCATCTCCGCGAGCGAGCTCGACGCCGGCGCTCGGGAGAAGATCCGCGCGGCCCACGGCGGACTCGTCGCGATGATCGTCGAGGCCCTGGCCGATCTGGGCCACACCGAGCCCCGCCTCGCGGCGATGCTGCTCCAGGGCGTGGTCGACGCGGCCGTACGCCGTATCGAACTCGGTGCGGCGGAACACCCCGACGCCATCACGGAAGCGGCCGTCTCGATGGCCCTCCGAGGCGTACGGGGCTGACGGCTCCACCCACCGGCGGAACACTGGGCGCGGCCCCGCGGCCGATTCCCGGCACCGGGCCCCGCACCCCCGCACTGGCCACTGAGGGCGGTGTCGGATTTCAGTTCGGTACCGGTACGCCGAGTACCGGCAGCAGTCTTGGCGGGGGGCCGCGCAGCAGCCACGGGGGGAGCAGGGTGAGCGGGTCGAGGTAGGAGTCGGCCCGCAGCAGGCCCCAGTGGACGCACGGGGCCGCGCAGTGGAAGCCCGTCGCGGCCACCGTGCCGACCGGCTCGCCCGCCGTCACCTCGTCGCCCTCCGCCACCGACGCGTCGACCGGCTCGTAGGTGGTGCGCAGCGGGGGATCGCCCGTGCCGTCGAGCTCCACCGAGACCACACCCCTTCCGGCCACCCGTCCGGCGAACGAGACCCTGCCCGCCGCCACCGCCCGTACCGGCGACCCCGGAGCCGCCGCCAGGTCCACGCCCCGGTGCCCGCGCCCGTACACCGTCGCCGGCGGCTCCCAGCCGCGCAGCACCCGCGGCCGTACCCCCACCGGCCAGGCCCGGCCGACCGCCGGTGTGCCCGCGTCCCCGGCCACCGGGGCCACCGCCGCAGGCCCCGCCGGGCCCGACGGCGGCGGGGCGAGCAGCGCCGCCGGGGTCAGGACCACCGGAAGGGCCAGTCGGGCACACGCTCTCGTGAATGCACTCGTTCGCATGTCGGAGAGCCTTCCGGACATCCGCGATCACGGCCCGGACCTGTGGACCGGCGTCCGGTTGTGGACGACGGCGTCACCCGGCACCCCGCCGGGTCCCGTACACTTCTGGTGGCGACCCGGGCCACCGGGTCGACTTCGCACGCCCCGACATCGGGACCGGTCACGACCGGAACCCCGAGGTCAGCGCCCCTCGGTCCTCTGTGGCAACGGCGCGTTGCGGGCGTCAGGCGCGAAAGCCGTCCGGCTTCCGCGGCACAACCGAGAAATTCAAGGAGATACGGCCATGGCCGTCGTCACGATGCGGGAGCTGCTGGAGAGCGGCGTCCACTTCGGTCACCAGACCCGTCGTTGGAACCCGAAGATGAAGCGCTTCATCTTCACGGAGCGCAACGGCATCTACATCATCGACCTGCTCCAGTCGCTGTCGTACATCGACCGCGCCTACGAGTTCGTCAAGGAGACCGTGGCCCACGGCGGCACGGTCATGTTCGTCGGCACGAAGAAGCAGGCGCAGGAGGCCATCGCGGAGCAGGCCACCCGCGTCGGCATGCCCTTCGTCAACCAGCGCTGGCTGGGCGGCATGCTCACCAACTTCTCGACCGTCTACAAGCGTCTGCAGCGCCTCAAGGAGCTCGAGCAGATCGACTTCGAGGACGTGGCCGCCTCCGGCCTCACCAAGAAGGAGCTGCTGGTCCTCTCCCGCGAGAAGGCCAAGCTGGAGAAGACCCTCGGCGGTATCCGCGAGATGCAGAAGGTGCCCAGCGCCGTCTGGATCGTGGACACCAAGAAGGAGCACATCGCGGTCGGCGAGGCCCGGAAGCTCAACATCCCGGTCGTCGCCATCCTCGACACCAACTGCGACCCCGACGAGGTCGACTACAAGATCCCGGGCAACGACGACGCGATCCGCTCCGTCACCCTGCTCACCCGCGTGATCGCCGACGCCGTCGCCGAGGGCCTGATGTCCCGCTCCGGTGCCGCCGAGGCCGGCAAGGGCGAGAAGGCCGCGGGCGAGCCGCTGGCCGAGTGGGAGCGCGACCTGCTCGCGGGCGAGAAGAAGGCCGAGGAGGCCGCTCCGGCCGCCGCCGAGGCCGAGAAGCCGGCTGAGGCCGAGAAGCCGGCCGAGGCCCCCGCCGCCGAGGCCGCGCCCGAGGCCGAAGCCGCGCCCGAGGCCGAGGCTGCCCCGGCCGCCGAGGCCGAGCAGGCCTGACCGCCCCGTCAGAGCCGATGACGGCGGGAGCGGTGACATGACATCCGCTCCCGCCGTTCACCCGTAGGTCAGCGGCGAGTCGGGCACCCGCCCCTCGTGCAGGTCCCGACCCGCGGATCTCCGAACCTCCAGACTTCGAGAAAGATTCACAGACTCATGGCGAACTACACCGCCGCCGACGTCAAGAAGCTCCGGGAGCTCACCGGCGCCGGCATGATGGACTGCAAGAAGGCGCTGGACGAGGCCGAGGGCAACGTCGACAAGGCCGTCGAGGCGCTCCGCATCAAGGGCCAGAAGGGCGTCGCCAAGCGCGAGGGCCGCTCCGCCGAGAACGGCGCCGTGGTCTCGATCATCGCCGGCGACAACGCCTCCGGTGTCCTCGTCGAGCTGAAGTGCGAGACGGACTTCGTCGCCAAGGGCGAGAAGTTCCAGGCCGTGGCCACCGCCATCGCCGAGCACGTCGCCAAGACCTCCCCGGCCGACATCGAGGCCCTGCTCGCCTCCGAGATCGAGGCCGGCAAGACCGTCCAGGCCTTCGTGGACGAGGCCAACGCCAACCTCGGCGAGAAGATCGTCCTGGACCGCTTCGCGCAGTTCGCCGACGGCTACGTGACGGCGTACATGCACCGCACGATGCCCGACCTGCCCCCGCAGATCGGTGTGCTCGTCGAGCTGGACAAGCCGAACGCGGAGATCGCCAAGGGCGTCGCCCAGCACATCGCCGCCTTCGCGCCGAAGTACCTCTCCAAGGAGGACGTGCCGGCCGAGGTCGTCGAGTCCGAGCGCCGCGTCGCCGAGGAGACCACCCGCGCCGAGGGCAAGCCCGAGGCCGCCCTGCCGAAGATCGTCGAGGGTCGCCTCAACGGCTTCTTCAAGGACGCCACCCTGCTCGGCCAGCCCTACGCGCTGGACAACAAGAAGTCCGTCCAGAAGGTCCTGGACGAGGCCGGTGTCACCCTGAAGCGCTTCACGCGCATCAAGGTCGGCATCTGAGTCCGTACCGCGACGGGCGCGCGACCCCGATAGGGTCGACAGCAGCCGTTCGGCTACGCGTCCACGCACGCGCGCGTGCCGGACGACAGCAGATCTGACGAGGAGGCCATTGCCGCATGGGATGCGAAGCACACCCCACCGGCAATGGCCTTCTTCGTATGTGCAACACGTGAAAGAGGCGGGATCCCCGATGACCAAGGCTGAGAAGAGCGACGACGGCAAAGTGCGCGGCCGGTTTCTGCTGAAGCTGTCCGGAGAGGCCTTCTCCGGTGGCGGCGGCCTCGGCGTCGACCCCGATGTGGTGCACGCCATCGCGCGCGAGATCGCGGCAGTCGTACGGGACGGCGCGGAGATCGCGATCGTCATCGGCGGCGGCAACTTCTTCCGCGGCGCCGAACTCCAGGTGCGCGGCATGGACCGCGCCCGCTCCGACTACATGGGCATGCTCGGCACCGTGATGAACTGCCTCGCCCTCCAGGACTTCCTGGAGAAGGAGGGCGTCGACTGCCGGGTGCAGACGGCCATCACCATGGGGCAGGTCGCCGAGCCCTACATCCCGCTGCGCGCCGTGCGCCACCTGGAGAAGGGCCGCGTGGTCATCTTCGGCGCCGGTATGGGCATGCCGTACTTCTCCACCGACACCACCGCCGCCCAGCGCGCCCTGGAGATCGACGCCGAGGCGCTGCTCATGGGCAAGAACGGCGTGGACGGCGTCTACGACTCCGACCCGAAGACCAACCCGGACGCCGTGAAGTTCGACGCGCTCGGCTACGGCGAGGTCATCACCCGGGACCTGAAGGTCGCCGACGCCACGGCCGTCACGCTCTGCCGTGACAACAGCCTCCCGATCGTCGTCTTCGAGCTGCTGAAGGAGGGCAATATCGCCCGCGCCGTCAAGGGTGAGAAGATCGGCACGCTGGTGGGGGACCAAGCCGGCCGCAACTGACCGGGGGATGGACAATGTCCTGCCGGTCGGGAACCGTGCAGGAAGAAGACGCGACGCAGCCGGCCGTCGCCCCGACGGGGAACCACGGCCGGGCCTACTCAAGACACGCAGGAGCAAGTGGTGATCGAAGAGACCCTCCTCGAAGCCGAGGAGAAGATGGAGAAGGCCGTCGTGGTCGCCAAGGAGGACTTCGCCGCGATCCGCACCGGCCGTGCGCACCCGGCGATGTTCAACAAGATCGTGGCTGACTACTACGGCGCGCCGACGCCGATCAACCAGCTGGCCTCGTTCTCCGTGCCCGAGCCGCGCATGGCCGTGGTGACGCCGTTCGACAAGAGCGCGCTGCGCAACATCGAGCAGGCCATCCGCGACTCCGACCTGGGCGTCAACCCGAGCAACGACGGCAACATCATCCGGGTGGTGTTCCCCGAGCTCACCGAGGAGCGCCGTCGCGACTACATCAAGGTCGCCAAGGCCAAGGCCGAGGACGCCAAGGTCTCGATCCGCTCCGTGCGCCGCAAGGCCAAGGACGCCATCGACAAGATGATCAAGGATGGCGAGGTCGGCGAGGACGAGGGCCGCCGTGCGGAGAAGGAGCTCGACGACACCACCGCGAAGTACGTCGCCCAGGTGGACGAGCTCCTGAAGCACAAGGAAGCGGAACTGCTCGAAGTCTGATGAACGACTCTTCCTGGGGGACGCCGCAGACCGGGTACTGGGGGCCGCCGTCCGACCACGCGCCCGGCCGGGCGGCCGCTCCGGCGGGGCACGCGTACGATGCGCACAACGCGCCGCAGACGCGTCCCATGCCCATCGTGCCCGACGTACCCGAACACGGCGGAAACCAGGATGCGGACCGGGGGACCGCTCTGCTGAGCGGCCCCCTGTTCCGAGACGAGCCGACGCGGGCCCGCCCCCTTCCGGGGGAGGTGCCGCAGAATCCGGAGCCCATGCCCGACGCGCCGCAGCCGGCCCCCGCACCGCAGAAGAAGACCGCGGGGCGCGATCTCGGCGCGGCGATAGGCGTCGGCGTCGGACTCGGCGCGGTGATCGTCGCCTCGCTCTTCGTCGTCAAGGCGGTCTTCGTCGGCGTGGTCGCCCTCGCCGTGGTGGTCGGCCTGTGGGAGCTGACGTCGCGGCTGCAGGAGCGCAAGGGCATCAAGGCGCCCCTGGTCCCGCTCGCGCTGGGCGGTGCGGCCATGGTCGCCGCCGGGTACGCGTGGGAGACCGAGGGCGCGTGGATCGCCATGGCGCTCACCACGCTGGCCGTGCTCGTCTGGCGCATGACGGCGTCCCCCGAGAACTATCTGAGGGACGTCACGGCCGGCGTCTTCGCGGCGTTCTACGTCCCGTTCCTGGCGACGTTCGTCGCGATGATGCTCACCGCCGACGACGGCGCCTGGCGCGTCCTCACCTTCCTGCTGCTGACGGTGGTCAGCGACACGGGCGCGTACGCGGTCGGCTGGCGCTTCGGCACGCACAAGCTCGCGCCGCGCATCAGCCCCGGCAAGACCCGCGAGGGCCTGCTGGGCGCGGTGGCCTTCGCGATGGTCGCCGGCGCGCTGTGCATGCAGTTCCTGATCGACGACGGCGTCTGGTGGCAGGGCCTGCTGCTGGGCCTCGCGGTCGCGGCCAGCGCCACCCTCGGCGACCTCGGCGAGTCCATGATCAAACGCGATCTGGGCATCAAGGACATGGGCACACTGCTCCCGGGCCACGGCGGCATCATGGACCGCCTGGACTCGCTGCTGCCCACGGCGCCCGTGGTGTGGCTGCTGCTGGTGCTGTTCGTCGGGTCGGGATGACCGGCACTCGCCTCCCGAACTGCCTCCGCCCGCTCCGGGCGGAGGCAGTTCGTCTTCACGGCGACGGGTGATCCAAAACGTCCAGTAGAGTGCCGCCATGGCGCGTGCACGGCGGGGAGACGACGGCAGATACCACGGTGACCTGCCCTGTGCGTACTGCGGTGCGCTGCTCGACCAGAAGGGCCGGCGCAGGGTCCGCCGCTACTGCGGCCCGGGGCACCGCAGCAAGAAGTACTTCGGCACGGTCGTCGGGCTGATCACCGCCCTGTTCTGACCGGCGGGGACGACCCGCGCGGACCCGTGACACCGGGCCGTCGCCGGGCCGCCGGACCTGCGCAGGCGTAGCGCGCGTCACGCCCCTCCACGAGGCGGGCCGGTGCACCCGAGTCGATCTGCGACACTGGTACAGCCATGCCTAAGCCCGGAGAACTCACCTTTGTCGCGCCGCGCGGAGCCAAGAAGCCGCCGCGGCACCTTGCCGACCTCACGCCCGCCGAGCGCAAGGAGGCGGTCGTCGCGGCCGGTGAGAAGCCGTTTCGCGCCAAGCAGCTGTCGCAGCACTACTTCGCGCGGTACGCGCACGACCCGGAGCTGTGGACGGACATCCCCGCCGGCTCCCGCGGCAAGCTCCAGGAGGCGCTGCTCCCGGAGCTGATGACGGTCGTGCGTCATCTGTCGACCGATCAGGGCACCACCCGCAAGACGCTGTGGAAGCTGTTCGACGGGACGCTCGTCGAGTCGGTGCTCATGCGGTATCCGGACCGGGTGACGATGTGCATCAGCTCGCAGGCCGGATGCGGCATGAACTGCCCGTTCTGCGCCACCGGGCAGGCCGGGCTGGACCGGAACCTGTCGACCGCCGAGATCGTGCACCAGATCGTCGACGGGATGCGGGCGCTCCGGGACGGCGAGGTGCCCGGCGGCCCCGCGCGGCTCAGCAACATCGTGTTCATGGGCATGGGGGAGCCGCTCGCCAACTACAACCGGGTCGTGGGCGCCATCCGGCGGCTCACCGACCCCGAGCCGGACGGGCTCGGGCTGTCCCAGCGCGGGATCACCGTGTCCACGGTCGGGCTCGTGCCGGCCATCCACCGGTTCTCCGACGAGGGCTTCAAGTGCCGGCTCGCCATCTCGCTGCACGCCCCCGACGACGAGCTGCGCGACACCCTCGTCCCCGTGAACACGCGGTGGAAGGTGCGCGAGGTGCTCGACGCGGGCTTCGAGTACGCGGCCAGGTCCGGGCGGCGCCTGTCCATCGAGTACGCGCTCATCCGGGACATCAACGACCAGGCCTGGCGCGGTGACCGGCTCGGCCGGATGCTCAAGGGCCGGCCCGTGCACGTCAACCTCATCCCGCTCAACCCCACGCCCGGCTCCAAGTGGACCGCCTCCCGGCCCGAGGACGAGAAGGCGTTCGTGGAGGCGATCGCCGCGCACGGTGTGCCGGTGACGATCCGGGACACCCGTGGCCAGGAGATCGACGGGGCGTGCGGCCAGCTCGCCGCGAGCGAACGGTAAGGTGACCCGAGTAAGCACATCTTCATATTCCGACAGGGGAGCGCCACAGCGCTGAGAGTGCGGCACCGGCCGCAGACCCTCCGAACCTGGCCCAGGTCATTCTGGGTAGGGAGATCGGTCATCACTCGAGCTGTTTGCGCCCTGCCCGGGGCCCCGTCCAGGGGTTTCGGGCAGGGCCGCGTCTCTTCCTGGTCACTCCAGGAGGAATCAAGTGGGCATCACCAAGAAGGTCACGGTCCTGGCCGTCGGGCTGGGGCTGGTCACGCTGTCCGCGTGCGGGTCGTCCGGCGACGGCGACGCGGGCGGCGACGGCGGCGGGTCCAGGACGGTGACCCTCGTCAGCCACAACTCGTGGGCCGTGTCCAAGGACGTGGTCGCCGCCTTCGAGAAGCAGTCCGGCTACCAGCTCAAGGTCCTCGAGGACGGCGACGCCGGGCAGGCCGTCAACAAGGCGATCCTGACCAAGGACAACCCCCAGGGCGACGTCTTCTTCGGCGTCGACAACACCCTGCTGTCCCGCGCGCTCGACAACGGGCTGTTCCAGCCGTACGAGGCGAAGGGCTCCGACCTGGTCCTCGACGAGTACCGCGCGGACCAGGACAAGCACCGGGTCACCCCCGTCGACAGCGGTGACGTCTGCGTCAACTACGACAAGGCGTGGTTCGACGAGCACGGCCTGACCCCGCCGAAGTCCCTCGACGACCTGGTCCAGCCCGAGTACAAGGACCTCCTCGTCACGGAGAACGCCTCCACCTCCTCGCCGGGCCTGGGCTTCCTCCTCGGCACCGCCGCGAAGTACGGCGACGAGGGCTGGCAGGACTACTGGAAGAAGCTCAAGGCCAACGGCGTGAAGGTGGTCGACGGCTGGGAGCAGGCCTACAACGAGGAGTTCTCCGGCTCGGCCGGCGGCAAGAAGGCCAAGGCGGACCGGCCGCTGGTGGTGTCCTACGCCTCGTCGCCGCCCGCCGAGGTCATCTACGCGGACCCGAAGCCGGCGACCGCGCCGACCGGCGTCGCCGAGGGCACCTGCTTCCGCCAGGTCGAGTACGCGGGACTGCTGAGCAACGCCGCGAACCCGGAGGGCGGCAAGGCCCTGCTCGACTTCCTGCTCACCAAGCGGTTCCAGGACGACATGCCGCTCAACATGTTCGTGTATCCGGTGCGCGAGGACGCCCAGGTGCCCGAGGAGTTCACGAAGTTCGGGCCGCAGGCGAAGAGTCCGCAGACCATGGACCCGGCGAGGATCGCCGACAACCGTGACCAGTGGGTCAAGGCATGGACCTCGCTCGTACTGAAGTGAGCCGGGCCGCGGCGAGGCGGCGCGGGAACGCGGCGCGGCTCGGCCTGATGGCCGTGCCCGTCGCGTTCTTCGCCGTCTTCTTCGCCTATCCCGTCACCGCGATCGTCGCCCGGGGGCTGAAGGCCGACGGGACCTGGCACCTCGGGCGGATCGGGGACGTGCTCGCGCAGTCCGACGTCCGGCAGGTCCTGTGGTTCACCACCTGGCAGGCCGTCGTCTCCACCGCCCTCACCCTGCTGGTCGCCCTGCCCGGCGCGTATGTCTTCGCCCGTTTCGAGTTTCCCGGCAAGCAGGTGCTGCGGGCCGTGGTCACCGTGCCGTTCGTGCTGCCGACGGTCGTCGTCGGTACGGCGTTCATGGCGCTCGTCGGACGCGGCGGACTCCTCGACGACCTGTGGGGCGTACGGCTGGACACCACGGTGTGGGCCATCCTGCTCGCGCACGTCTTCTTCAACTACGCCGTCGTCGTCCGCACGGTGGGCGGACTGTGGTCGCAGCTCGACCCGCGTCAGGAGGAGGCCGCGCGGATGCTCGGGGCGTCGCGGTTCGCGGCCTGGCGGGCCGTCACACTGCCCGCGCTGGCCCCCGCCGTGGCCGCCGCCGCGCTGATGGTCTTCCTGTTCACCTTCACCTCCTTCGGCGTGGTGCAGATCCTCGGCGGGCCCGCCTTCTCCACCCTCGAAGTGGAGATCTACCGGCAGACCTCAGAGATCTTCGACCTCTCCACGGCCGCCGTCCTCACGATGATCCAGTTCGTCGCCGTCGGCGCGATCCTCGCCCTGCACGCCTGGACCGTACGGCGGCGGGAGACCGCGCTGCGGCTGGTGGACGCCTCGGTGACCGCGCGCCGGCCGCGCGGCGCGGGGCAGTGGACGCTGCTCGGCGGAGTCGTCGCCACCGTCGCCGTCCTGCTCCTGCTCCCGCTCGGGGTGCTGGTGCAGCGGTCCTTCGGCACCGCCGGCCTCGGCTACTACCGGGCGCTGGCCGAGGACGACGGGGGAGTGTTCCTCGCCGCGCCGATAGAGGCGGTCGGCAACTCGCTGCGGTACGCCGTCGCCGCCACCGTCATCGCCGTGCTGATCGGCGGTCTCGCCGCCGTCGCGCTGACCCGGCGGGACGCGGGGCGGCTGGTGCGCGGCTTCGACGCGCTGCTGATGCTGCCGCTCGGGGTGTCCGCGGTGACGGTCGGCTTCGGATTCCTGATCGCCCTGGACGAGCCGCCGCTGGATCTGCGCGCCTCCTGGATCCTGGTCCCGCTCGCACAGGCACTGGTCGGCGTGCCCTTCGTCGTACGGACCATGCTGCCCGTGCTGCGGGCCGTGGACGCACGGCTGCGGGAGGCGGCGGCGGTGCTCGGGGCGTCGCCGTGGCGGGCGTGGCGGGAGGTGGACCTGCCGATGGTGCGGCGGGCGCTGCTGGTCGCGGCCGGGTTCGCCTTCGCGGTGTCGCTCGGGGAGTTCGGGGCGACGGTGTTCATCGCGCGGCCGGAGAACCCGACGCTGCCGGTGGCCGTGGCGCGGCTGCTGGGGCGGCCCGGGGACCTCAACTACGGCCAGGCGATGGCCCTGTCGACGATTCTGATGATCGTGTGCGCGGTGGCGCTGCTGGTGCTCGAGCGGCTGCGGACCGACCGGACCGGGGAGTTCTAGATGCTGCTGAGCCTGGAAGCCGCGACCGTCCGCTTCGGCGGGCGGGCGGTGCTGGACGCCGTCGGCCTGGGGGTCGCCGAGCACGAGATCGTGTGTGTGCTCGGGCCCAGCGGCAGCGGCAAGTCGACGCTGCTGCGGGCGGTCGCCGGGCTGCAGCCCCTCGACTCCGGGCGGATCCGGCTCGACGGACAGGACCAGTCGGGCGTGCCCGCGCACCGGCGCGGGGTCGGGCTGATGTTCCAGGACCACCAGCTCTTCCCGCAGCGGGACGTGGGCGGCAACGTGGCCTTCGGACTGCGCATGCACGGCGCCTCCCGCGGCGAACAGTCCGATCGCGTGCGGGAGTTGCTGGAACTCGTGGGGCTGCCGGGGGCCGCCGGACGGGCCGTCTCGGCGCTGTCCGGCGGTGAACAGCAGCGCGTGGCGCTCGCCCGCGCCCTCGCGCCCCGCCCCCGGCTGCTGATGCTCGACGAGCCGCTCGGCCAGCTCGACCGGTCGCTGCGGGAACGTCTGGTCGTCGAACTGCGGGAGCTGTTCGGCAGGCTGGGCACGACCGTGCTCGCCGTGACGCACGACCAGGGCGAGGCGTTCGCGCTGGCCGACCGGGTGGTGGTGATGCGGGACGGGCGGATCGCCCAGTCCGGCACGCCGCTCGAGGTGTGGCAGCGTCCGGCCGACGCCTTCGTGGCACGCTTCCTCGGCTTCGAGAACGTCGTCGAGGCGACGGTCGCGGACGGGGTCGCCGTGACCCCCTGGGGCAAGGTGCCGGTACCGGAGGGCGCCCCGCAGGGCACCCGGACGCTGCTCGTCCGGCCCGGCGGCGTCCGCCTGGTCCCGGCCGACGAGGGCCTGCGCTGCACGGTGGCCGCACGCACCTTCCGCGGCACCCATGTCGCCGTCCGCCTCCAGCCGGAGGACGGCCCCCGCCTGGAGGCGGCCTGCGCGCTCAGGGCCGCGCCGGAGGTCGGGGACGAGGTCGGCGTGGAGTTCGACGTGGCGGAAACCGCCGTGCTGGGAGCGGGCGCCGCTGCATAGGGTGAGCGGCATGACACCACTCACGCATGACCGCTACTGCGAGGAGATCGCAGACCAGATAGGGAAGTTGCGGACGGTCGTGACGTCCGGCGCCGATCTCTCCGGCACCGTGCCCACCACTCCCGACTGGTCCCTCGAGCAGCTCGTACGGCATGTCGGCGGGGCCCTGCGCTGGGTGGAACGGATCGTGGCGACCGGGGCCCGGGAGGAGATCCCGGAGGACCGGGTGCCCGGGTTCGCGGGACCCGCGGAACGTGGCGACGCCGGCGCGCTGGACGCGTGGCTGGCGGAGTCCGGCGAACTGGTCGTCGGCGCGCTGCGCCGGGCCGGTCCCGACGCGGAGGTGTGGAGCTGGGCCGGTATCCACAACACCGGGTTCTGGGCCCGGCGCGTGACGCACGAGGTGACCGTTCACCGCGCGGACGCCACCCTGGCAGCCGGACTGCCCTACGAGGTCGCGCCCGACGCCGCCGCCGACGCGATCGACGAGTGGCTGGAGATCGTGGAGTGGGCGCAGCGGACGCTGCCGGACGACACGGTGCACGGTCTGCGCGGGCCCCGGCGCACCCTCCATCTGCACGCCACCGACGCCGGTCCCGGGATCGACGCGGAATGGCTGATCGAGCTGGACGAGGACGGCGTCTCCTGGCGCAGGGGCCACGAGAAGGCCACCGTCGCCCTGCGCGGTCCGCTCACCTCCGTGCTGCTCGCCTTCTACCGCCGGCTGCCGCTCGACGCCCCCGGGCTCGAGGTGCTCGGCGACCGGAAGCTGCTGGAACTCTGGCTGGAGCGGGCGACGTTCGGGTGAGCCGCCGGTGACGGAAGTGGCCCGCCCCCGGGAAGGGGACGGGCCACCGCGGTGTCCGTGAGGCGTCAGCGGGCGCTGTTCGCCCCGCGGCGGCGCATGCCGAAGAAGACCGCGCCACCGCCGACCACGACCAGGGCGGCCGCGACGCCGGCGATCAGGCCGGTGTTGGAGTTGGCGCCGGTCTCGGCGAGGTTGGAGTCACCGGCCGGGGACGGCGCGTTGCTCGCGGTGTCCGCCGGAGGGGTGCTCTCGCTCTCCGGGGCCGACGGGGTCGGCGTGCCGGGCTCCTCGGACGGGGTCGAGGAGGACTCCGAGGGGGTCGGAGTGGGCTCCTCCGGAGCCGGGGGCTCCTCGTCCTTCTTGCAGGCCGTGCCCGGGGTGGTGAGGTTGGGCTCGATGTCCTCGTCGACGTAGGGCTTCGCGTCGACGTGGACGCGGTACACGGCGTTCGGCTTCCAGTCCTCCTCGAAGGTGATGGTGGTGCCCTTGGCCGAGCCCTTGACCACCTGCTCGCCGACCTTCTTGATGTCGGCGCCGTTGTTCTGCAGGAACACGGTGATGGTGGCGGGGACGCCGGCCGGGTCCACGTCGGTGACGCTGATGACGCCCTTGTCACCGACGCACTTGGCCTCGGCCGAGAACTCGTCGATGTTGCAGGCCGCCGCGTTGCCGGCGACGCCGATCGCGAGGGCGGCGGACGCGGAGACGACACCGAGGGCGCGCACGGAGCGCGAGACGGTGCGGCGGGATACGGACAGAACTGCCACGTTTGTCCTTTACGGGAAAGCGCAAATGCGGGGGGTTGAGGGAGTGTTGACGGAGCATCAGCACTCCCATGTAGCTCCCAGGTCTATAAGCGCCACATAAGTAGTGTCAACGCATATGCCTATAGCAGTCCCGGGCTTTGCCTTCTTATTAACCACCCAGACGTTTCAAGGCCTCCGGGGCGTCCTCGATCCGGTCAACCAGGGCGATTCGGGCCTCCATCGAGCGCTCCCGGGCGAGCGACCGCAGCAGCGGCCAGGCCGGCAGCCGCTCCGTCCAGTGGGCCCTGTCCACCAGCACCATGGGCGTGGGCTCGCCGCGCGACTCGTAGTAGTTCGGCGTCGCGTTGTCGAACACCTCCTGCACGGTGCCGGCGGCGCCCGGCAGGAAGACCACACCCGCGTTGCAGCGGGCCAGCAGCCCGTCCTCGCGGGTGGCGTTGGCGAAGTACTTCGCGATGTGCGAGGCGAAGGCGTTCGGCGGTTCGTGGCCGTAGAACCAGGTGGGGATGCCGATCGAGTGGTTGCCCTTCGGCCAGCGGGTGCGCACCTCGAAGGCGGCGCGGGCCCAGTCGGTGATCGACGGGGTGAACGAGGGTGCCCCGGCGAGGAGTTCGCAGGCGTCGTCCAGCATCGACCCGTCGTACGGGGCCGCGTAGGCGCCGAGGTTCGCCGCCTCCATCGCGCCCGGACCGCCGCCCGTCGCCACGGTGAACCCGGCGTGGGTGAGCGCCCGCCCGAGCCGGGCGGCGCCCCGGAACTCCTCGGTGCCGCGGGCCATCGCGTGACCGCCCATCACCCCCACGACCCGTGCTCCGCGGAGCAGTTCGTCGAGGGCGTCCGACATGGAGTCGTCGTGGACCGCGCGCAGCATGGAGGCGAGGATGTCGCCGTCCGACCTGGTCCGCTGGAACCAGGCGTAGGCCAGCGCGTCCGGTGTCGCCTCGTAGCCCTTGTCGAGCGAGGCGAACAGGTCGCCGGGCGTGTAGAGATGCCCCCGGTAGGGGTCGAAGGGAAGGCCCGGGACGGGCGGGAGGACCAGGGCGCCCCCGGCGCGGACCTTCTCCGCCGCGTCCGGACGCATACGGCAGCCGAGGAAGACGGCTCCCGAGGTGTCGGTGGTGAGCAACTCCCGGGTCCGGTCGGTCAGATCGACGGCCTGGACACGGAATCCGGAGAGCGTGCCGCGGGACGAGACGATCGCGTCGAACTCCTCGAGTGTCTCTATCTCGCGGTCCCCGTGATGGGCGGCATGGGCGGGACTCGTCTGCACCCGCCCATGCTAGGCCCTGCCGTCGAACTCCCGTCCGGCCCTTGTCGTCCTCAGCCCTGCACCGCCGCCGGGTCCATCCACGTGACCTCCCAGGTGTGGCCGTCGAGGTCGTCGAAGGCGCGGCCGTACATGAAGCCGTGGTCCTGGGTCTCGCCGGAGATCGTTCCACCCGCGGCGACGGCCTTCTCGACCAGCTCGTCGACCTTCTCGCGGCTCTCGGCGCTCAGCGCGATCAGCACCTCGCTGCTCTTCGTGGCGTCCACGATCTCCTTCTTCGTGAACTGCGCGTACTTCTCCCGGGTCAGCATCATCGCGATGATCGTGTCGCTGATCACGACCGAGGCGGCGGTCTCGTCGCTGAACTGCGGGTTGATCGTGTAGCCGAGTTCGGTGAAGAACCTCTTCGTGGCGTCGAGGTCGTTGACGGGCAGGTTCACGAAGATCATCTGCTGGTACATGGGGGGCTTCTCCCGTTCGGTTCCGTAGCGTTCGAGAGGTTGGACCGGGGGGCCGCCCGGAACTCATCGGCCCGCGGGGACATTCTTCGGACCGGTTCCCCGGACCGCCGGTGCGGGCCCTCAGCCGGCCAGCGGCCAGGCCGAGAGCTGGGCGACCACCAGGGTGAGCGGCCCGAAGAGGGCGAGCAGCGCGCCCGCGCGCAGCGCGGCGGCCCGGCGCAGAGTCCCGGTGGCCGCCCCGAGGCGCCGCAGAGCGGCGGTGGTGCCGGCGTGGGCCTGTCTGGCCTCGACCGCGGCCGTCAGCAGGGTCGCCACCGTGCACCCGGCCACCAGCAGCACGCCGAGCGCGACGAGCGGTCCCGCGGAGGTGTCCTCGCGGTCGTGCAGCGAGGCCATGGCGTACGCGGCCGACATCACCGCGCAGACCACGCCCAGCGGGCGCCCGATGCGCGTGGCCTCGGTCATCAGGACCCGCCCGGCCAGCAGGCGCAGGGCACCCGGCCGCACCGCCTGGAGCAGCCTGCCGCACAGATGGGTGAGGCCGGGGCCGGCCAGGGCGAGACCCACGGCGGTGAGCGCCAGACCGAGCAGCGCGGAGGGCCGGTCACCCGGCGTGCCCCCGCCGCCGGCACGGCTCGCGAAGGCCTCCACGGCCAGCCCCACCGCCAGCACCGCGATGCCCCACGGCAGCCCGGACGGCGGCGTGAGCGGGACGGCGGGCGGCGCGTCGGGCGCGGCGTCGGCGGGTGTCCCGGGAGCGCCTTCGGCGGCCCCGTCGGGCGCCGGTTCCGGCGCCGGGCCGGGCGTCCGCCGTCCGCGTGCGGCGGCGCCCAGCTGCTTGCCGAACCGTCCGTACGCCCCGAAGGTCTCCCGGACCGCCGTGCGCCGGTAGGCGCCGAAGCGTCCGTACGCCGGCACCGCCCGGGCGGCGCCCGCCACCGGCTCGCGCGGCCGCAGCGCCACCGCCACCGCGGCCGACGCGCTCAGCGGCACCAGGGCCAGCAGGGTCAGGGCGGCCGGCAGCGGCAGCGGCTGCCCGGGGGAGAGGAAGTCCGTTCCGGCGCCGTCGAAGGGCATACCGGTGAGGTCGCCGCGCAGATGCAGGAAGACCAGCAGCGCCAGCACCGAGCCCAGCAGGCAGGAGAGCGCCGTGGTGGCAGCCGAGACCGCCATCAGACGGGCCGGGCCGAGCCCGATCGCCGACAGCCCCGGCCGGGGCCGGGTGCCCGGATCGGTACGGGCGACCCCGACCGCGAAGTACACGGTGGCCGCCAGCGGCACCCCGCACCAGGCCAGCCGGAGCGCGGACGCGGACGGGTCCGGGTGGCCCAGGGCGTGTCCGAGGGCGCTCAGCAGCAGAAAGCCCGTGCCCGCCGACGCGGTCGCGACCAGGACGCGGCGCAGTTGCACGGCGGGGTGGGCGGCCCGGGTCAGACGGAGAGCGAGCACGTCGCCCGGCCTTCCGTCTCGGCCGTCGCGGAGACCGGCGGGAGGTGGACGGTGCGCACCCGCCGCCCGTCGAGCAGCGACACCGTGCGGTCGGCGAGGGCCGCGGTCTGCGGGTCGTGTGTCGCGAGGACCACCGTGATGCCGTGCGAGCGGGCCGCGGTGATGAGCGTGCGCAGCACATGGGCGCGGTCGGCACGGTGCAGCGGCGCGGTCGGTTCGTCGGCGAACAGCAACGAGGGCGCCGGGGCGAGGGCGCGGGCGATGCAGACCCGCTGCCGCTCCGCGTGCGTCAGCTCCGCCGGGTGACTGCGGGCCCGCTCGCCGATGTCGAGGCGCTCCAGCCACTCCAGCGCGACCGTCCTGGCGCGGCCGCGGCCGGCGCCGCGCAGCATCAGGGGCAGGGCGGCGTTCTCCCAGACGGTCAGCTCGGGCACCAGCACCGGTTCGGGGTCGACCCAGCCGAAGCGGTCCCGGCGCAGCCGCTCCCGGGCCACGGGGCTCATGGTGTGCACGGGGACGCTGTTGAACCAGACCTCGCCCGCCGCGGGCAGCAGGCCGGCCAGACAGCGCAGCAGGGTCGTCTTGCCGCTGCCGCGCGGACCGCCGACGGCGAGGATCTCGCTCTCCCGGACACCGAGCGAGACCCCGCTCAGCCCGGGTGAGCCGTCGTCGTACCGGTACTGCAGGGATCGTGCCCAGAGCACGTCGTTGTCCGGTGGGGCCACCATGGCGTACACCTCGGTTCGGATCGGAAATGCCGTGCGCGGTTCGGGTAAGTCCCCCATCCGGGGGAACGAAGGCAGGGCCGATCGGTCACAGGAACGCTAGGCAGGCGACGGTGGGTGGCCGGACAGCACGCGGCCCCGGGGGCCCGTTTCTCACTCGAACGGGCGGCCCCGGGGCCGGTGTTGATCATCCAGAAGGAAGATCGGACACTCTTGTGGCCTACAGCTTGGTCCAGGCCTCGGAGAGGGTCCCGCGCAGGATCTGCTCGATCTCGTCGAAGGTCTCCTGGTTGGAGATCAGCGGCGGGGCGAGCTGGACGACCGGGTCGCCGCGGTCGTCGGCACGGCAGTACAGGCCGTTCTCGAACAGCTTCTTGGACAGGAAGCCGTACAGCACCCGCTCGGTCTCGTCGGCGTCGAAGGACTCCTTGGTGTTCTTGTCCTTGACCAGCTCGATGCCGTAGAAGAAGCCGTTGCCGCGGACGTCGCCGACGATCGGCAGGTCGTGCAGCTTCTCCAGGGTGGCGCGGAAGGCGGCCTCGTTGTCGAGCACGTGCTGGTTGAGGCCCTCGCGCTCGAACAGGTCGAGGTTGGCGACGCCGACCGCCGCCGACACCGGGTGGCCGCCGAAGGTGTAGCCGTGCAGGAAGGTGTTGTCGCCCTTGTAGAACGGCTCGGCGAGGCGGTCGGAGACGATGCACGCGCCGATCGGGGAGTAGCCCGAGGTCATGCCCTTGGCGCAGGTGATCATGTCCGGTACGTAGCCGAACTTGTCGCAGGCGAAGGTCGTGCCGAGCCGGCCGAAGGCGCAGATGACCTCGTCCGAGACGAGCAGCACGTCGTACTGGTCGCAGATCTCGCGCACCCGCTGGAAGTAGCCGGGCGGGGGCGGGAAGCAGCCGCCGGCGTTCTGCACCGGCTCCAGGAAGACCGCCGCGACGGTGTCCGGGCCCTCGAACAGGATCTGCTGCTCGATCTGGTCGGCGGCCCAGCGGCCGAACGCCTCCGGGTCGTCGCCGTGGATCGGCGCCCGGTAGATGTTGGTGTTGGGCACCTTGTGCGCACCCGGCACGAGCGGCTCGAACGGCGCCTTCAGGGCCGGCAGTCCGGTGATCGACAGGGCGCCCTGCGGGGTGCCGTGGTAGGCCACCGCGCGGGATATGACCTTGTACTTGGTCGGCTTGCCGACGAGCTTGAAGTACTGCTTGGCGAGCTTCCAGGCGGTCTCCACCGCCTCGCCGCCGCCGGTGGTGAAGAAGACCTTGTTGAGGTCGCCCGGGGCCTCGTGCGCGAGCCGCTCCGCCAGCTCCACGGCCTTGGGGTGGGCGTAGGACCACACCGGGAAGAAGGCCAGCTCCTGCGCCTGCTTGGACGCCGTCTCCGCGAGTTCCGTACGGCCGTGGCCCGCCTGCACCACGAACAGGCCCGCGAGGCCGTCGAGGTAGCGCTTGCCCCGGTCGTCGTAGATGTGGGTGCCCTCGCCCCGGACGATGGTGGGGACGGGGGAGTTCTCGTACGAGGACATGCGGGTGAAGTGCATCCACAGGTGGTCGTACGCGGACTTGCTGAGGTCGTCGGTGCTCACGGTTATCGGGTTCCCCACATGTAGGTCTGCTTCTTGAGCCTGAGGTAGACGAAACTCTCGGTGGAGCGCACCCCGGGGACGGCCCGGATGCGTCCGTTGATGACCTCCAGGAGGTGGTCGTCGTCCTCGCAGACGATCTCGACCATGAGGTCGAAGGACCCCGCCGTCATCACCACGTACTCGCACTCGTCCATGGCGGCCAGCGCGTCGGCCACGGACTCCACGTCGCCCTCGACGTTGACCCCGACCATCGCCTGCCGGCGGAACCCCACGGTGAGCGGGTCCGTGACGGCGACGATCTGCATCACGCCCTGGTCGAGCAGCTTCTGCACCCGCTGGCGCACGGCCGCCTCCGACAGGCCCACGGCCTTGCCGATGGCCGCGTACGGCCGGCGGCCGTCCTCCTGGAGCTGCTCGATGATGGCGAGGGAGACGGCGTCCGGATGGGGACCGCCGCCGTTCTTGGACTCGCGGGAGTCCCTGGGGTCTGCGCTTCGACTGGCCACGGGGCCACTCTGCACGACGTATCGACAGTTTTGCAAGGCTCGATCGATGAAATTCGTTGTCTGCGGCACCTCTGCTTGCGGATTTCGCAGGGTCGGGGCGGGCGGGGGTGTTGAAAACGTCAGCCGTCGGTCTAGGGTGGGTGTCTCAGAGGCTGGACACTTCGACACCCCACACCTCGGACACCCACAAGGAACACCAGGAGGGCCTGCAGTGAGCACCGAGCTGCGTCGTCTGCGCAACTACATCGGCGGTGAGTTCCGGGACGCCGCCGACGGCCGGACCACCGAGGTGGTCAACCCCGCGACGGGCGAGGCGTACGCGACCGCTCCGCTGTCCGGACAGGCGGATGTGGACGCCGCGATGGCGGCCGCCGCCGAGGCGTTCCCCGGCTGGCGCGACACCACCCCGGCCGAGCGGCAGAAGGCCCTGCTGAAGATCGCGGACGCCTTCGAGGAGCGGGCCGAGGAACTCATCGCCGCCGAGGTGGAGAACACGGGCAAGCCCATCGGGCTGACCCGCACCGAGGAGATCCCGCCGATGGTGGACCAGATCCGCTTCTTCGCGGGTGCGGCGCGGATGCTGGAGGGCCGGTCGGCCGGCGAGTACATGGAGGGCCTGACCTCCATCGTGCGCCGTGAGCCGGTCGGCGTCTGCGCGCAGGTCGCGCCGTGGAACTACCCGATGATGATGGCCGTGTGGAAGTTCGCCCCGGCGATCGCCGCGGGCAACACGGTCGTCCTGAAGCCCTCGGACACCACCCCCGCCTCCACGGTGCTGCTCGCCGAGATCCTCGGCTCGGTGCTCCCCAAGGGCGTCTTCAACGTCATCTGCGGCGACCGCGACACCGGCCGCCTGATGGTCGAGCACCCGACCCCGGCGATGGCGTCCATCACCGGTTCGGTGCGCGCCGGCATGTCGGTCGCCGAGTCCGCGTCCAAGGACCTCAAGCGGGTCCACCTGGAGCTGGGCGGCAAGGCCCCGGTCGTGGTCTTCGAGGACACCGACATCGCCAAGGCCGTGGAGGACATCTCCGTCGCGGGCTTCTTCAACGCCGGCCAGGACTGCACGGCCGCCACGCGGGTCCTCGTGCACGAGTCCATCCACGACGAGTTCGTCTCCGCGCTCGCCGAGGCCGCCGCCGGCACCAGGACCGGCATGCCGGACGACGAGGACGTGCTCTTCGGCCCGCTGAACAACCCCAACCAGCTCAAGCAGGTCGAGGGCTTCATCGAGCGGCTGCCGGCCCACGCGCGCGTGGTGGCGGGCGGCAAGCGCGTCGGCGAGAAGGGCTTCTTCTACGCCCCGACCGTCGTCTCGGGCCTCAACCAGGACGACGAGATCGTCCAGAAGGAGGTCTTCGGCCCGGTCATCACCGTCCAGTCCTTCACGGACGAGGACCAGGCCGTCGAGTACGCCAACGGCGTCGAGTACGCCCTGGCCTCGTCGGTGTGGACCAAGGACCACTCCCGCGCGATGCGCATGTCCAAGAAGCTCGACTTCGGCTGTGTGTGGATCAACACGCACATCCCGCTGGTCGCGGAGATGCCGCACGGCGGCTTCAAGAAGTCCGGCTACGGCAAGGACCTCTCGGCGTACGGCTTCGACGACTACACGCGGATCAAGCACGTGATGACGTCGCTCGACGGCTGAGTGCCAAGGCGTCGGCCCCGGACGGTGAACCACCGTCCGGGGCCGACGTGTTCCCGGACCGGAACCCATTTTTGAACATGTTCAATACGAGGCGTACGCTGCTGCCATGAGCGACAGAGCCGCCCTGCTCAAGGGCATCCGCGCCTGGCTGGTGTTCTTCGTCGTGTGCCTGGTGCTCAGTGGCGCCACGGCCTTCCCCCTGGTGCACGAACTGCGCTGGACCGAGGACCTGCTCCGGTCCCTGTCGGCGCCGGAGCACCTCCCCGGCCTCATGGACTGGATCGTGCGGGTCCGCCAGGGGCTCGACAGCGCCGACGCCGAGTACCCGTTCCTCCTCTACGGCACCGACTGGCTCGCCTTCGCCCACCTCGTGATCGCCGTCGCCTTCTACGGCCCCTACCGCGACCCGGTCCGCAACGTCTGGGTCGTCGAGTTCGGCATGATCGCCTGCGCCGGCATCATCCCGCTCGCCCTCGTCTGCGGCCCGCTCCGCGGCATCCCCTTCTGGTGGAGCGTCATCGACATGGCGTTCGGGGTGTTCGGCGTCATCCCGCTGTACGCCGTACGGAAGAAGATCAAGAGGCTGGAGGCGCTCACGCCGAACCCGGTCCCGGCACCGGCTGTCTGAGGGGCGGCCGCCCTCAGGGCTCCCGGCTCGTGGCGCGCAGCGCGTGCAGGAGGTCGACGCGGTTGGTGGTGATGGAGTCGGCGCCCAGGGCCAGCAGACGGCGCAGCGAGCGGCGGGTGTCCGGGGTCCAGACGGAGAGCAGGTGGCCGCCGCGGTGGACGCGGTCGGCGAGGTCCCGGTCCACCAGGCCGAAGCGGTAGTTGAGCCAGCGCGGGCGGACCGCCTCCAGCAGGCCGGCCCGCGGCGGGGCCAGAGACGTCCAGGTGAGGGCGATCTCCGCGGCCGGGTCCGCCGCGCGCACGGCCAGCATCGCGTGCGCGCCCGCGCAGTAGTGGACCCGGTCCTGGGCACCCTGTCCGCGTACCGCGTCCACCACCCGGCGCACCGCGCGGACGTCCGGGCCGCCGGGCAGGTCGATCATCACCCGGCTGCCCTCCGTCGCCGCCAGCGCGTCGGAGAGCGAGGGCACCCCGCCGTCGGTGACCCCGCGCACCTCCTCCCAGGACAGCGCCGCCAGCGGACGGTCGTGCTCCCAGAGCCGCTTCAGCGTGGCGTCGTGCAGCAGCACCGGGACGCCGTCCCGGGTGAGGCGTACGTCGATCTCGACCGCGTCCGCGCCGCGCCGGAGGGCGGAGCGCAGCGAGGCGAGCGTGTTCTCACGGACGCGGTACGGGTCGCCGCGGTGCGCCACGGCGGTCACGTTCTGCATGGCGGCCCTTCGGGGTGGTCAGGAGGCGAGCCAGGACGCGGTGTGGGCGTCGATCTCGGACACCAGCCGCGCCTTGCCCGCCGGGTCCAGGAACGAGGCCTCGACCGCGTTCCTCGCCAGGTCGGCCAGGCCCCGCTCGTCGAGGTCCAGCAGCCGGGCGGCGACCGCGTACTCGTTGTTGAGGTCGGTGCCGAACATCGGCGGGTCGTCGGAGTTGACGGTCACCAGGACGCCGGCCTCCACGAACCGCTTCATCGGGTGCTCGTCGAGCGTGGCGACCGCGCGGGTGGCGATGTTGGAGGTGGGGCACACCTCCAGCGGGATGCGCCGCTCGGCCAGGTGCCGGAGCAGTTCCGGGTCGCGGGCGGAGCTGGTGCCGTGCCCGATGCGCTCGGCGCCCAGTTCGTTCAGCGCGTCCCAGACCGTCTGCGGGCCGGTGGTCTCGCCGGCGTGCGGCACGGAGTGCAGCCCGGCGGCGATCGCGCGGTCGAAGAACGGCTTGAACTGCGGGCGCGGGACGCCGATCTCCGGTCCGCCGAGACCGAAGGAGACCAGCCCCTCCGGGCGCAGCCGGTCGTCGGTGGCGAGCCGCGCGGTCTCCTCGGCGGACTCCAGCCCGGCCTCGCCGGGGATGTCGAAGCACCAGCGCAGCACGGTGCCGAACTCGGCCTCCGCCGCCTTGCGGGCGTCCTCGATCGCGGCCATGAAGGCGCCCTCGTCGATGCCGCGCCGGGTGGAGGAGAACGGGGTGATGGTCAGCTCGGCGTACCGCACCTGCTGGCGGGCCAGTTCGCGCGCCACCTCGTAGGTGAGCAGCCGGACGTCCTCGGGGGTGCGGATGAGGTCGACGACGGACAGGTACACCTCGATGAAGTGGGCGAAGTCCGTGAAGGTGAAGTAGTCGGCCAGGGCCTCGGGGTCGGTGGGCACCTTGGAGTCGGGGTGGCGCGCGGCCAGCTCCGAGACGATGCGGGGGGAGGCGGACCCGACGTGGTGCACGTGCAGCTCGGCCTTGGGCAGTCCGGCGATGAACGCCCGCAGATCGCGTGAGACGCGCGGCTCGACGAGATGGTCGGTCAAGGGTTCCTCCCCGGAACGGCGCCCCGGGCCGCACGGGCGGCGGGGCGCGGGTGATCGGCTGATCGGTGACTCGGGGTCATCGTAGGCGGTGGGCGGGGGGCGAGGGCCCGGCCGGTGCGGCGGACCCGTAGCATGACCGGACGATCGAGGCCAGGGGGGACTGCCAGATGACGGACGCGACGCAGCCGGGCGGGGACAGCGCGAGCGCGGACGACCCCTGGGCGGTCCCGGAGCACAGGACCTCGCTGGACAAGGGCGCCGCCTCCGGCACGGGGAGGCCGTCCGTGCACGACCAGCCCACCGTCACCTCGATGCCGGGCGCCGGTTTCGCCCCGCCCGCCGGAGGTACTCCGCCGGGCGGCACCGCACCGGGCGGCCCCGGGCCGTTCGACGCCATGGGCTCCGCGGTGCCCCCGCCGCCCGTCGCGCCCACCGGCCCCGGTGCGCCCGGCGGCTACGGCTACCCCGGCTACCCGACGGGCGGCTACGGCTGGCCCGGCATGCCGATGCAGCGGCAGAACGGCATGGGCGTCGCGGCCATGGTGCTCGGCATTCTGGCCTGCTGCCTGTTCTGCCTCTACGGCGTGGTCTCCGTCGTCCTCGGCATCCTCGCGATCGTCTTCGGCATCAAGGGCCGGCAGAAGGCCGAGCAGGGCATGGCCGACAACCACGGACAGGCCCAGGCGGGCCTGATCATGGGCATCATCGGCCTCGTCCTGGGCGTCGCCGTGATCGTCCTGATAGCGATCGGCGTCACCGCCGCCATCAACAGCGTCCCGGACGACTGGGAGGACGAGGGCTCCTACGGCGCCCACCGCCCGGTGGCCACCGCTCCCGCCCTGCGCTGACCTTCCCGAAGGCGTCCTGAGGGGCGGACGGGATCACTATGATTGCCGGGTCAGTAAACGGAGGGGAGAGCGTTTTCATGTCCGGCACCAATCCCGCACCCGGTGGATTCGGGCCGCCGTCCCAGCCCCCGCAGCAGCCGGGGGGTCCCGGCTACGGCTACCCGCAGTCCGGCCCGTCCTACGGGTACCCCGGGGGCCCCGCGCCGCAGGGCATGCCCCCCGCGCCCTACCCCCCGTCGCCCGGCTACGCGATGCCCGTGCAGCCGAGCAACGGAATGGGCACCACCGGTCTGGTCCTGGGCATCATCGGCGTGGTCTGCAGCCTCACGTTCTTCCTGTGGTTCTTCGGCGTGGTCCTGGGCATCCTGGCGATCATCTTCGGCGCCATCGGCCGCGGGAAGGCGACCCGCGGCGAGGCCACCAACAAGGGCGCGGCGACCGCCGGCCTCGTCTGCGGCATCGTGGCCACGGTGATCCTGCCGCTGCTCGGCATCGCGCTCTTCGCCAGCGTCATGGGAGGGATCGGCGCCGCCTCCTGATCCAGGCCGCCGTATCTCCGAGGGCCGGTCCGACGGGACCGGCCCTCCGCCGTCCGCGAAGGCGCCCGCCCTGCCGGTGCTCAGCCCGCGCGCAGCCGGGCGCGGGCCTCCATCAGCGCGAACCCCAGCAGGTTCGGCCCCCGCCACCGCTCCGGGTCCGCCGCCCCTTCGTCGTGCGCCGCGAGGCCGATGCCCCACACCCGGTCCACCGGGCTCGCCTCGACCAGGACGCGGTCCCCGGTGCCCAGCAGGAACGCCCGCAGGTCGTCGTGCGCCGCGAACTTGTGCACGCTGCCCTCGACGACGACGCCGAACCGCTCCCGGCGCCATATCGCCTCGTCGAAGCCCCGCACCAGCCGCCCCGCCTTCTTCGCCTGGGCGGGATGCTCCGCGGCCAGCACCCGCCGCTCGCCCTCCGGGTCCGCGAACAGCCTGGCCTTGGCCGCCATCATCCAGTGCTCGGCGGTCGCGTACTCCACGCCGTCCACCGTGAACGGCGACGGCCACCACTGGCTCAGACAGCTCGCCCCGACCCGGCCGTCGGGCCCCGGCCGGTGCCCCCAGAAGTGGAGGTACCTGACCCTCGCCCCGGCCCGCAGCGCCTCGGTCAGCGCCTCCCTGGAACCGATCGTCCCCGTCGTCCCGCTCACCGCCACCCCCGTGATCTCTCCCTGCACGCCGAGTCTGCCACCCACCACTGACACTCCGTCCTGCCTTTTCCGTGGCTACTCGACACCTGGTCGACAGATTCCGTCGCGTAACCAAAAGGCAACAACGGAATCACTTGTTGGAGTCCCATTGCTCTGTCAGGATCGGCACTCAAATCGAGCTGGAGCCACGCCGCCCCCTCTCGGGGACACGGAGGAGAGCGACATGCACAACCCGGGCAACGCCACCCCGGAACGATTTCCCGCCCAGGACCGCTTCGCCCAGGGCGCGCAGTTCATCGCGGGACGCGTGACCAAGGGCTCCTCGGGCCGTACCCACGCGGTCGTCGACCCGGCCACCGGCGCGGAGGTGTACACCTACGAACTCGCCGGCGCCGACGACGTCGACGCGGCCGTGGCCGCCGCGCGGGAGGCGTTCCCCGCCTGGGCCGGCGCCACCCCCGGGGAGCGCTCGGACGCCCTGCACCGGTTCGCCGCCGTCGTCGCCGACCGCGCGGAGGAGTTCGCCCGCGCGGAGTCGCTGCAGTGCGGCAAGCCGCTGAAGCTGACCCGTGAGTTCGACGTCCCCGGCACGATCGACAACATCGCCTACTTCGCCGGCGCCGCCCGCAGTCTGCAGGGCCAGTCGGCCGGCGAGTACTCCGGCGACCACACCTCGTACGTCCGCCGCGAACCCATCGGCGTCGTCGGCTCCGTCGCCCCCTGGAACTACCCCCTCCAGATGGCCGCCTGGAAGATCCTCCCGGCCATCGCCGCGGGCAACACCATCGTCCTCAAGCCCGCCGAACTCACCCCGCTGACCTCGCTCCTCTTCGCGCAGGCCGCCACCGACGCCGGAATCCCGGACGGTGTCGTCAACATCGTCACCGGCACCGGCAAGGAGGCAGGCGAGCACCTGGTCGGCCACCCCGACGTGGCCATGACCTCCTTCACCGGCTCCACCGCCGTCGGCAAGCGGGTCGCCGAGATCGCCACCGCCGGCGTCAAGCGCCTCCACCTCGAACTCGGCGGCAAGGCGCCCTTCGTCGTCTTCGACGACGCCGACCTCGACGCCGCCGTCAACGGCGCGGTCGCGGGCGCGCTGATCAACACCGGGCAGGACTGCACGGCCGCCACCCGCGCCTATGTGCAACGCCCCCTCTACGAGGACTTCGTCGAGCGCACCGCCGCCCTGATGGAGACCGTCCGGCTCGGCGACCCCTTCGCCCCCGGCACCGACCTCGGCCCGCTGATCTCGCACGCCCAGCGCGACCGGGTGGCCGGCTTCGTCGACCGGGCGCGCGCCTACGCACGCGTGGTGACCGGCGGCGACGCACCCCTGGGCGAGCTGGGGAACGGCGCGTACTATCGCCCCACGCTCATCGCCGACGCGGCGCAGGACAGCGAGGTCGTGCGGTCGGAGATCTTCGGTCCGGTGCTGGTCGTCCTGCCCTTCGACACCGACGACGAGGGCATCGCGCTGGCCAACGACACCCCGTACGGGCTCGCCGCCTCCGCCTGGAGCCGGGACGTGTACCGGACGGGCCGGGCCACCAGGGAGATCAAGGCGGGGTGCGTGTGGATCAACGACCACATCCCGATCATCAGCGAGATGCCGCACGGCGGTTACCGGGCGTCCGGCTTCGGCAAGGACATGTCCGCGTACTCCTTCGAGGAGTACACGCAGATCAAGCACGTCATGTTCGACAACACGGCGGTGGTCCGCAAGGACTGGCACCGCACCGTCTTCGGGGACCGATAGCAGCCCGGCCGCCCGACCCGCGGCCACACTCTCCCGAAAGGGCACCACGCGCATGGAGCAGTACGAGCCCGATCGCCTCTCCCCGGCCCAGGTGGCCGCCATGCGGCGCAGCTTCCGAAGCGGGCGGGCGGCCCTGACCCGCCGTTCCCTGCTGCGCGCCTCCGCGGGCGGCGCGCTCGCGGTGGGCGGCGTCGGGGCGCTGAGCGGCTGCGGCATCCCCGCGGCCGGAAACACCCAGGGCGGCGTCTCGGCTGAGGACCACTCCAAGGCGGAGAAGTCCGTGAACTTCTCCAACTGGACCGAGTACATGGACGTCGACGACAGCGGGCGCAACCACCCCACGCTGGACGCGTTCACGCGACGCACCGGCATCAAGGTCAAGTACACCGAGGACATCAACGACAACAGCGAGTTCTTCGGCAAGGTCAAGCCGCAGCTCGCCGCGGGCCAGGACACCGGCCGCGACATCATCGTCCTCACCGACTGGCTGGCCGCCCGGCTGATCCGCCTCGGCTGGGTCCAGAAACTGGACCCGGCCAACCTGCCGAACGCGTTCACCAACCTCTCGGCCCAGTTCCGCAACCCCGACTGGGACCCGGGCCGCGCCTACTCGTACCCCTGGCAGGGCATCTCGACCGTCCTCGCCTACAACAAGAAGGCGCTCGACGGCGTCGAGGTGAGGACCCTCTCCGACCTGCTGGACAACCCCAGGCTCAAGGGCCGCGTCGGTCTGCTCACGGAGATGCGCGACACCGTCGGCATGGCGCTCCTCGACATGGACAAGGACCCGGCGAAGTTCTCCGCCGACGACTACGACGCGGCGATCGCCCGCCTGCAGAAGGCCGTCGACCGGAGCCAGATCCGCCGCTTCACCGGCAACGACTACACGGCCGACCTCACCAAGGGCGACCTCGCCGCCTGTCTGGCCTGGGCCGGGGACGTGGTCCAGCTCAAGGCGGACAACCCGGACATCGAGTTCGTGATCCCGGACAGCGGCTACATGACGTCCAGCGACAACATGCTGATCCCCAACAAGGCCCGGCACAAGACGAACGCCGAGCGGCTGATCGACTACTACTTCGAGCCGCAGCCGGCCGCCGAACTCGCCGCCTACATCAACTTCGTCTGTCCCGTCGACGGCGTGAAGGACCACCTCGCGCGGATCGACGAGGACGCGGCGAACAACCCGCTGATCCTCCCCGACAAGGCCATGCAGGCCAAGTCCCGTGCCTTCCGCTCCCTGAGCTCCGAGGAAGAGACGGCATTCGAAGAGAAGTTCGCGAAGCTCACTGGGGCGTGACGAGATGAAGACCACCAAAGACACCACCACGGCCGGCAACGGCGGCGGGGACGTCCGCCTCACCGGGATCAGCAAGACGTACGGCTCCTTCACCGCCGTGCACCCGCTCGACCTGACCGTCCCGCAGGGCTCCTTCTTCGCCCTGCTCGGCGCGTCCGGCTGCGGCAAGACCACCACCCTGCGGATGATCGCCGGCCTGGAGGAGCCCACCGCGGGCACCGTCCACCTCGGCGACCAGGACGTCACCGCGCTGCCGCCCTACAAGCGGCCGGTGAACACCGTCTTCCAGTCCTACGCCCTCTTCCCGCACCTCGACATCTTCGAGAACGTCGCCTTCGGTCTGCGCCGGCGCGGCATCAGGAGCGTGAAGAAGCAGGTCGAGGAGATGCTGGAACTGGTCCAGCTCGGCGAGCAGGCGCGCAAGAAGCCGCACCAGCTCTCCGGCGGCCAGCAGCAGCGCGTCGCCGTGGCCCGCGCGCTCATCAACCACCCCCGGGTGCTCCTCCTCGACGAACCGCTCGGCGCCCTCGACCTGAAGCTGCGCCGCCAGATGCAGCTGGAGCTCAAGCGCATCCAGACCGAGGTCGGCATCACCTTCGTGCACGTCACGCACGACCAGGAGGAGGCCATGACCATGGCCGACACGGTCGCCGTGATGAACGCCGGCCGGGTCGAGCAGCTCGGCCCGCCCACCGAGCTCTACGAGAACCCGCGCACCACCTTCGTCGCCAACTTCCTCGGCACCTCCAACTTCATCGAGGCCGAGGTCGACACCAGGTCCGGCGGCGAGATCGTCCTCAAGGCGGGCGGCGGCAAGCTGGTGCTGCCCGAGGCCCGCAACAGCGCGCCCACGACGACCGGCGGCAAGGTGCTGGTCGGCGTACGCCCGGAGAAGATCTCCCTCACCCACGCCGACGACGCCGGCGGGATACCCGACGGCCGCAACCGCATCACCGGCCGGATCGCCGACTCCAGCTTCATCGGCGTCTCCACGCAGTTCGTCGTCGACAGCCCCGTCTGCACCGACTTCGAGGTCTACGTCCAGAACATCGACCGCGACGCCCGGCTGGTGCCCGGCGCCGAGGTCGTCCTGCACTGGAACCCGGCGCACACCTTCGGCCTGGACGCCGCCCAGTCCCTGCTCGCCGGGACCGTGAACTCCGCGGGCGTCGAGACGGTCGAGGAAGAGGTCGCCTGATGGCCACGGCCACCGAGGCGCCACCCCTGGCGCCCGCCCCGGAGAAGGAGCCACCCCGCAGGCGGGGCCGCTGGACGCCGTACTGGCTGCTGCTGCCCGGCCTGCTCTGGCTGGTGGTGTTCTTCGCGCTGCCGGTGATCTACCAGGCCTCCACGTCCGTGCAGACGGGCTCCCTGGAGGAGGGCTACAAGGTCACCTGGCACTTCGCCACCTACTGGGACGCGCTGTCCGAGTACTGGCCGCAGTTCGTCCGCTCGGTGCTCTACGCCGCCTCCGCGACCGTGCTGTGCCTGCTGCTCGGCTACCCGCTGGCGTACCTCATCGCCTTCCGGGCGGGACGCTGGCGGAACCTGATCATGATCCTGGTGATCGCGCCGTTCTTCACCAGCTTCCTCATCCGCACCCTCGCCTGGAAGACGATCCTCGCCGACAGCGGCCCGGTGGTCGACGTCCTGAACACCCTGCACGTCCTGGACGTCACGGCATGGCTCGGCTGGACCGCCGGCGACCGGGTGCTCGCCACCCCGCTCGCGGTGGTGTGCGGTCTGACGTACAACTTCCTGCCGTTCATGATCCTGCCGCTCTACACCTCGCTGGAGCGCATCGACCCCCGGCTGCACGAGGCGGCGAACGACCTCTACGCCAAGCCGTCGACCACCTTCCGCCGGGTCACCTTCCCGCTGTCGATGCCGGGCGTGGTCTCCGGCACGCTGCTGACCTTCATCCCGGCGTCCGGCGACTACATCAACTCGGACCTGCTCGGCTCCACCGAGACCCGCATGGCCGGCAACGTGATCCAGTCGCAGTTCCTGCGGATCCTCGACTATCCGACGGCCGCCGCGCTCTCCTTCATCCTCATGGCCGCGATCCTCGTCATGGTCACCCTCTACATCCGCAAGTCCGGGACGGAGGATCTGGTCTAGATGACCCTCGTCAACTGGCTCAAGCGCCATCTCGTCGTCGTCGCGGGGCTGCTGACCCTCGGATATCTGCTCCTGCCGAACGTCGTCGTCACCGTGTTCTCCTTCAACAACCCCAAGGGGCGCTTCAACTACGAATGGCAGGAGTTCTCCACGGAGGCGTGGCGGGACCCCTGCGGCGTCTCCGGACTGTGCGGTTCGCTCACCCTCAGCCTGCAGATCGCGCTCTGGGCGACGCTCGGCGCCACCCTGCTCGGCACGATGATCGCCTTCGCGCTGGTCCGCTACCGCTTCCGCGCCCGCGGCGCGGTGAACTCGCTGATCTTCCTGCCGATGGCGATGCCCGAGGTGGTGATGGCGGCCTCGCTGCTCACCCTGTTCCTCAACATGGGCGCCCAGCTGGGCTTCTGGACGATCCTGATCGCCCACATCATGTTCTGCCTCAGCTTCGTCGTGGTCGCCGTGAAGGCCCGCGTGATGTCGATGGACCCCCGTCTGGAGCAGGCCGCGCAGGACCTCTACGCCGGCCCCGTCCAGACGTTCCTCCGGGTCACCCTGCCGATCGCCGCCCCCGGCATCGCGGCGGGCGCGCTGCTCGCCTTCGCGCTCTCCTTCGACGACTTCATCATCACCAACTTCAACGCCGGTTCGACCGTCACCTTCCCGATGTTCGTCTGGGGCTCCGCACAGCGCGGAACTCCCGTACAGATCAACGTCATCGGCACGGCCATGTTCGTCGTCGCCGTCCTCCTGGTGCTGGTCTCCATGGCCGTCGGCAACCGCCGCGGCCGGCAGAAGGCATAGAAAAACAGCCGCAGTCCCCTGTAGGGAGTTGAAATCATGGCCCCGAGCGCCATGAGCCGTTGGACGAAATCCCTTTCCGAGGCCCGGCCGGTCTCCTACTGGCTGGACGACCCCGGCAGGCCCGGGCCCGAGCCGGCGCTCACCGGCGCCGAGACCTGCGACCTGCTGGTCGTGGGCGGCGGATACAGCGGACTGTGGACCGCGCTGATCGCCAAGGAACGCGACCCCGCGCGGGACGTCGTCCTGGTGGAGGGCCGCGAGGTGGGCTGGGCCGCCTCCGGCCGCAACGGCGGATTCTGCGCCGCCTCCCTCACCCACGGCCTGCCCAACGGACTGGCCCGCTGGCCGGACGAGATCCACACCCTGGAGCGGCTCGGCGCCCGCAATCTCGACGCCATCGAGGAGACGGTCGCCCGCCACTCCATCGACTGCGACTTCGAGCGCACCGGCGAGATCGACGTCGCCACCGAGCCGTACCAGGCCCGGGAACTCGAGAAGTGGTACGAGCAGATCCGGGCCAGGGGCCTCGCCGACGGCATCGAGTACCTGGACACCGGCGCCGTGCGGGAGCAGGTGGACTCCCCGACCTTCGAGGCCGGCCTCTTCGACCGCAGGGGCGTGGCGATGCTGCACCCCGCCAAGCTGGCCTGGGGCCTGAAGCGGGCCTGCCTCGACCTCGGCGTGCGCGTCCACGAGAACACCCCCGCCCTCACCCTGAGGCCGTACGGCGCCGGAATGGCCGTCCGTACCCCGTACGGGGCGATCCGCGCCCGCACCGTGGCGCTCGGCACCAACATCTTCCCCAGCCTGGTCAGACGGGTCCGCTCCTACACCGTCCCGGTGTACGACTACGCCCTGATGACCGAGCCGCTCACCGACGGGCAGCTCGCGTCGGTCGGCTGGAAGAACCGGCAGGGACTGGGGGACAGCGCCAACCAGTTCCACTACTTCCGGCTCTCCGCCGACAACCGGATCCTGTGGGGCGGCTACGACGCGGTCTATCCGTACGGCGGCCGGGTGCGCGCCGAGTACGACGACCGGCCGGAGACCTACGCCAAGCTCGCCGGGCACTTCTTCACCTGCTTCCCGCAGCTGGAGGGCGTCCGCTTCACCCACGCCTGGGGCGGCGCGATCGACACCTGCTCCCGCTTCTCGGCGTTCTTCGGCACGGCACACGCCGGGAAGGTGGCGTACGCGGCGGGCTACACCGGGCTCGGCGTCGGCGCCACCCGCTTCGGCGCCGAGGTGATGCTGGACCTGCTGGCGGGGGAGCGGACCGAGCGCACGGAGCTGGAGATGGTGCGCCGGAAGCCGCTGCCGTTCCCGCCGGAGCCGTTCGCCTGGACCGGCATCGCCCTCACCAAGTGGTCGCTGGCCAGGGCGGACGCGCAGGCCGGCCGGCGCAACCTGTGGCTGCGGACGATGGACAGGCTGGGCCTCGGCTTCGACAGCTGACCCGGCCGTGCGGGGCCGCCGGGCGGTCAGCCGGTAGCGCCACCGGTGGCGGTTCCGGAGCCGTCGGGCACCCCGGCGGACCTCCGGCGGCCGACCCGGCGGGCCGGCAGCCACACCCCGGTCAGCAGCACCGCGCCGAGGCACCAGCTGGCCGCCACGTCCAGCGGCCAGTGGTAGCCCCGGCGCACCAGCCCGTACGAGACGCCCAGCACCAGGACGCCACAGAGCACGATCAGCCCCCGGCGTACGGCCGGCGACCGCAGCAGCGGTAGGAGCAGCAGCGTCGCCGCGCCGTACGCCACCACGGCGGTGGCGGTGTGGCCGGAGGGGTAGTAGCCGACCGCCGGGGGCACGGCCGGGGTGCCCGGACGGTCGGTCCACTCCTTCAGCGGCGCCACCACCGCGGGTACCAGGACCATCGCCGCGGCCCCGGCGGCGGGCGGCAGCCACCAGCGGTCCACGCCTGTGGCGCGTCCGCGCAGGGCGGCGTACGCCAGCGCGATCACCAGGACCGGCACGGCCACCTCGACGTTGCCGAGGTCGGCGAGCAGCTCGGAGGCGCGGTCGGGGTGGACCAGGGCCCGGCTCAGCCGCTCGTCGGCGCCCACCAGGGGACCGTCGGCGACGACCTGCCAGGTGATCAGTGCGAAGAGGAGGACGGGCGGTCCGAGCAGCAGCATGCTGCACAGCTTCGCAGGTCGGGGGCCGGCACATGCCGAAGGGCCAGTGCAAGGGGGGGTAGCACTGGCCCTTCTGAGAACGGCTTGCCGTGTGAGGTGCCCGGACGGCCGTCCTGACCGGAACGCCGCACGCCCCGGGGGGTTTGGGGCGGGCGACCGTCCGATCGTGAGGAGACCCGAAGCCTTCAGGCCCCGGTTCGTGTGCGCGAGGGCACGGCCAGGTCGAAGCTGGGGAGGCCTCGGCCCGATCCGCCCACAGTCCCCTGTGAGCGGGGTGTATCTCTCATCCGGGAAGAAACCTACGGCAGGGGGTGGCCCCGCGACAGGGCCAACGGGCTCCTGTCATCCACCTCGCACACCTTCTTCACACGGCCTCTGCGCGCACCCCTTCCGGGCGGCTCACCTGCCTCGATGGAGGCTCAGATGCGCGCGAACGCCTGCTCGATGATGTCGAGTCCCTCGTGGAGCAGGTCCTCGCCGATGACCAGCGGCGGCAGGAAGCGCAGCACGTTGCCGTAGGTGCCACAGGTCAGGACCAGCAGGCCCTCCTGGTGACAGGCCTTGGCCAGCGCCGCGGTCGCCTCCGGGTTCGGCTCCTTGGTGTCGCGGTCCTTCACCAGCTCGATGGCGATCATCGCGCCCCGGCCGCGGACGTCGCCGACGATGTCGTGCTTCTCGGCGATCGCGGTCAGCCGGGCCTTCATGACGCCCTCGATCGCCTTGGCCCTGGCGTTGAGGTCCAGCTCCTTCATCGTCTCGATCGCGCCGAGCGCGCCCGCGCAGGCCACCGGGTTGCCGCCGTAGGTGCCGCCCAGGCCGCCGGAGTGGGCGGCGTCCATGATCTCCGCGCGGCCGGTGACGGCGGCCAGCGGCAGACCGCCCGCGATGCCCTTGGCGGTGGTGATCAGGTCCGGGACGATGCCCTCGTCCTCGCAGGCGAACCACTGGCCGGTGCGGCAGAAGCCGGACTGGATCTCGTCGGCGACGAAGACGATGCCGTTGTCCTTGGCGAACTCGCTGATCGCGGGCAGGAAGCCCTTGGCCGGCTCGATGAAGCCGCCCTCGCCGAGCACCGGCTCGATGATGATCGCGGCCACGTTCTCGGCGCCGACCTGCTTGGAGATCTGGTCGACGGCCTGCGCGGCGGCCTCCGGACCGGCGTTCTCCGGGCCGGTCGGCCAGCGGTAGCCGTAGGCGACCGGGACGCGGTACACCTCGGGCGCGAACGGGCCGAAGCCGTGCTTGTACGGCATGTTCTTCGCGGTCAGCGCCATCGTCAGGTTGGTGCGGCCGTGGTAACCGTGGTCGAACACGACGACCGCCTGCCGCTTGGTGTACGCACGGGCGATCTTGACGGCGTTCTCGACGGCCTCGGCGCCGCTGTTGAACAGCGCCGACTTCTTGGCGTGGTCGCCCGGCGTCAGCTCGGCGAGCGCCTCGGCGACGGCCACGTAACCCTCGTAGGGCGTGACCATGAAACAGGTGTGGGTGAAGTCGGCGAGCTGGGCGGAGGCGCGGCGCACGACCGCCTCGGCGGAGGCGCCGACGGAGGTCACGGCGATGCCCGAGCCGAAGTCGATCAGCCGGTTGCCGTCGACGTCCTCGATGATGCCGCCGCCCGCGCGGGCGGTGAACACGGGCAGTACGGAGCCCACGCCCTGCGCGACCGCCGCGGTGCGGCGGGCCTGCAGTTCCTGCGACTTCGGGCCGGGGATGGCGGTGACGACGCGGCGCTCCTGCGGAAGTGCGGTCATGCGGGGCTCCTGGGGGGTGTTTCGGACACGTGCGTTCTTTTCTCGCAGGCTAGGGCGGCCGGCGGGGGCTGGGCATGCTCCATGTGGGCGTTGTCCGGGTGCTCGGGTTGTCCGTGATGGACATAGCGGGACGGGACCCGGCCACCGTCCCGCGGGAGACCGCCCGGGGCGGCGGGGCGCCGGGGAGGCGCGACTGCCCGCGGCCTCGCGCCGTGTAAGCGGTGGACTCCGCCTGTCGGGGCGTTAGATTGGCTCGCTGACGGTGGATGGAGCGGCTGCTCAGGGGGCAAGGGCGATGAACAGCGACGGTACCCAGGACGCGCGGGGCACGCACGCCGACCCCGTACCGCGGCCGGCCGGACCCCCGGACGTACCGACCACGCCTCCCCGGCCCGGCCACGCCCCGGGCGTCCTGGGTAC
>Ga0247820_10000011_pt1 | contig 103168 bp, 88 predicted proteins | sample 13C_Glucose_Day1_2_FD_192480 | JGI IMG/M metagenome (GOLD analysis project Ga0247820, IMG submission 192480) | Soil microbial communities from agricultural site in Penn Yan, New York, United States - 13C_Glucose_Day14 | ecosystem: Environmental > Terrestrial > Soil > Agricultural land | place...
TGCAACGTGGCCATGCCTGTGAGGCCATGGTTTTCAGCCTTGTCGGCATGACTGGATTTCTAGATGGGTATTGATGCCGCCCCGCCCGTCTCACGACATGCACCAAGGCAGGCAACCATGGCCTGACAGGTTCGGCACGTTGCAACAAATGTGGGAGCGGGCTTGTCCCGCGAAGCGCCGCGCGGGCGGCGCTCGGTCTAACAGGCGCCGGAAAGGTCGAGGCGAACACCCCCGACCCAGCCATCAATCCTCTGCCTGCTCCTCGCCCCCCTGGCGGCTCATGCCGTACTTGCGCATCTTCTCGACCAGGGTGGTACGACGAATACGCAAACGTTCAGCCGCGCGTGCAACGATACCGTTGGCATCGTCCAGCGCCTGCTGGATCAGGCCCTGCTCCAGGCTACCCAGGTAGTCCTTCAGGTCCAGGCCTTCAGGCGGCAGCATGGCGTGGTTGTTGAAGTTCGGCGTATGGCCGTTGATCGCCACGCGCTCCTCCAGGTCACTGCGCAGGCTGTCGACCATCTGCTCGTCTTCGTCATCGACGTAACGGAATTTCTTCGGCAGCTCGGACACGCCAATCACCCCGTACGGGTGCATGATCGCCATGCGCTCCACCAGGTTGGCCAGCTCGCGCACGTTGCCCGGCCAGCCGTGGCGACACAGCGACATGATCGACGCAGAGTTGAAACGGATGGAACCGCGCTTCTCGTGCTCCATGCGCGAGATCAGCTCGTTCATCAGCAGCGGGATGTCTTCCACCCGCTCACGCAGCGGCGCCATCTCGATGGGGAACACGTTCAGGCGGTAGTACAGGTCTTCGCGGAACGTGCCCTCCTCGATCATGGTCTCGAGGTTCTTGTGGGTCGCGGCAATGATGCGCACATCGATGCTCTGGGTCTTGTTGCTGCCCACGCGCTCGAAGGTACGCTCCTGCAGCACGCGCAACAGCTTGACCTGCATCGGCAACGGCATGTCGCCGATTTCGTCGAGGAACAGGGTACCGCCGTTGGCCAACTCGAAACGCCCGGCACGGCTGGTGATCGCCCCGGTGAAGGCGCCCTTCTCGTGGCCGAACAGTTCGCTTTCCAGCAACTCGGCCGGGATCGCACCGCAGTTGACCGGCACGAACGGCGCTTCGCGGCGCTTGGAATGGTAGTGCAGGTTGCGCGCGACCACTTCCTTGCCGGTGCCGGACTCACCCAGGATCAACACGCTGGCATCGGTATCGGCCACCTGCTGCATCATCTGGCGCACGTGCTGGATGGCACGGCTGGTGCCGACCAGGCTGCGGAACAGGTTGGGTTCGCGCTGGCGGCCACGCTCGCGCGCCTGGTCGTACATCTCGCGATAGACCTGGGCACGATGCAGCGAATCCAGCAGCTGGCTGTAGCTTGGCGGCATTTCCAGGTTGGAAAGTACCCGGCGGCGAAGGTCTTCCGGGAACTCCGCAGAAGAAATTTCACCCAAAAGCAGAACCGGAAGGAACTCATCCCACCCAGCCACTGTCTTAACGAGCCCAAGCACATTGCCCGGGGCGTTTACAGTGCCGATGAGCACGCACAGCACTTCGCGACTCGAAGACAAAGGCTCGACCACTTGCTGCCAGTCCTGGCTGGAGCAAGCGAGGTTTTCTTCGCCGAGGAAGTTAAGCACCACCGCCAGGTCGCGGCGGCGTGCGCTGTCGTCGTCGATCAGCAGAATCTTGGTTTCACGCCACATGCAATAGCAACTTCCCTAGTCATATCGGCGCCCGAGGGCGTGCTCGACATCATTCCGACTGAATGGTCAGTGTTCGGACGTCTGAAATTCGAAAACAGCCACTAGTAAAGTCAAAAAACACCAGCCAGTCAAATTAATGGCGCTTGGCTTTTTGCAGATCTGTGGTCAGGTGAACAAATGGTATACCTTTGCCGCGTTCTTCGCCTGACGGATTTTCGTCATTTCTTCCACCAAGGATTGACGTTCACCACTTGCAACATCGATTAGTTGACGGTATACGGCCAACAACTGCTCAAGGCTGGCACTGACATCAGCCTCGTTGCCTTTCGCCTCGCTCACCATGTCGCCGATGCGCAAGCGGCACTCCAGGTCCAGCTCACCCACCGCTTCCCAGTTGCGCTCGGCCAGCGCCGCCAGCAGCATTTCCCGAGTCTGCTCGATCCGGGTGATTACTTCGCTCATGCCATCCTCCTTTATCAGGAAGCCGACGACTGATCGCCGATTGCGTCCCAACCTTCCTTCACAGTGATCAGCAGGCGCGCGACCTCATCGATGATGGCCGGGTCGGCTTTGACGTTGGCCTCGATCAGGCGACGGCTCATGTACATGTACAAACTGTCCAGCTCGGCCAGGCTTTCAGCATGGTTTTCCAGGTCCAGGCCTTCACGCAGGCCGCCGATGATGTCGATGGCCTTGCCGATGAGAATGCCCCTTTGCGCGACGTCGTTGCGGGCAATGGCGCCCTTGGCCTGTGCCATGCGATCAAGACCGCCCTGCATGAGCATCTGCACCAGGCGGTGCGGGCTGGCTTCGGATGTCTGCGCTGCGCCGTTGACTTTCTGGTACTGCCGAAGGGCCAACATCGGGTTCATGGATCTGCCTCGTTGCTGCGGTAAAAAGTTGCTTGTACCTGCTGTATCGCCTGTACGTCAAAGAACTTTAGGGGAAAAGCAAAAAGCCCGGGGCGTCTCGCGGACGCCGCCGGGCTTTTGGCATGTTCAGCCGATCAGGACTTCTTGGCCTGGGCGTTGATCGCTTCGAAGATCGAGGTGATCTGGTCGGCCTGGGCTTTCATCTTGCCCAGGGCGGTGTCCAGGGCCACGTACTTCTTGGTCAGCGACTCGGTCAGGGACTCGGTGCGGCGGTCCAGGGCTGCCTGCTGGTTGGCCAGTTCCGAGACCGCCTTGTCGAGGTTCGACTTGCGTGTTGCAAGGCTGCCATCGGTCTTGTTGTAAGGATCGATGGCCTTGTTCATGCGCTCGAAGATACCGTCGGTGCCGGTGAACAGCTCCTGCACTTCCGGGCCGAGCTTCTTGTCGTTCATCGCCGAGGTGAACTTGGTGCTGTTGAATTCGAGCGTGCCGTCTTTCTGGGTGTTGATGCCCAACTGGCTCAGCGTGGTCAGCTGATCGCCCGCCCCCACCTCACTCAGCACCTTGCGCACATCCCCCAGCAGAGAGCGGGTGGTCGGATCGTTGGTGAGCGGGCCGAGCACCAGCTTGTCATTGTCATCACGGCTGGTCGACGTCAGCGATGTGATCGCCTTCTGCAGCGTGTTGTAGGCATCGACGAAGCTCTGCACCGACTTCTTCAGGCCCTCGTTGTCCGCTGCCACGGTGACCGCGGTCGGCGTACCAACGAGAGTACCGCTGGCCTTGGCGCTGACCCCGGTCAGCTCGAGGGTCATGCCGCTGATGGCGCTGTCGAGGGTATTGGAGGCGCTCTTGACCTTCAGCCCGTCGATGGTCAGCTCGGCATCCTGAGCCTTGGCAGAGATGAAGCCGGCGCCGGTGCCGGACATCTGCGTGGTGCCATCGATCGTCAGCTCGGGGATGCCGCTAAGGGAAATGTCGCTGCCGGCACCGGTGGTGGTCGAGCTGAGCACCAGGCGCGAGCCGCCTTCCTCGTTGATGATGTTGGCGGAAATACCGTTGGCGCTCATTTCCTTGTTGATCTGGTCGCGCACGCTCTGCAGCGTGGCGCCGCTGGCTACGTCCAGATCATAGGTCTTGCCGCCCTGACTGATGGTCAGCTTGCCAGCCGTGATCGCACTACTGGCGCCGCCGGCGAACTGCTGGCTGGCGACTTTCGAGCTGGTGGCCAGCTTGTCCACCACGATGTCGTAGCTGCCCGCCACGGCCGTGTTGCTGGACTTGATCTTGACCACCGACTCGTTGGCCGAGGTCGCTGCATAGGCGTTGAACGACGGTGCATCCTTGTTGTTGAGCGCCTTCATGGCGTCCTGGAATGCCGTGAGGGCACTGCGCAGCGAGCCGATACCCGAAATCATCGCAGTGTTGTTGCTGGTTTGCCGAGTGATCTGCGCCTGCTTGGCGGATGTATCGGCCTTGACCAACGCGGTCACGATCTCGGTAATGTTGAGACCAGAACCCAGGCCTGTACTGGAAGTAATCGGGCTTGCCATGCTGTAGTCCCTCTCATCAACGCGTCAACCCGCTCCTGCGGGACAGACATGCATCACTTCATTGGTGTTCGCCGCCAATCATACCTTGGCGTCGAACAGAACACTTTTGACATCGCTCAGGCTGTGAGCGATCCGCAGGGCCTCTTCCGAGGGCAACTGGCGAATCAGTTCACCACTGTCGGTCGCGATGACTTTGACCACGATCTTGCCGGATTCTTCATCCGTGGAAAATTCCAGATTGCGCTGCGATGCCTTCAGGAACTTTTCGATCTCCGAAACGGCATGTTTGACCTTGTCGGCATCCTGCTCCGCCTTGGGGTCTTTCTTGTCGTCTTCGGGCTTTACGTTTTCCGTCGACCGGACTACCGGTTTTTCGGCAACCTGCTCGGCCGGACGTGCGGCCGGATAAGACAGGTTCAGCTTGACGCTCATGTCCATGCCCACCACCTCGCAATGAAAAGGCGGGGAAGTGCCTTACCAGCACTTCCCCGCCAGCAACCAGGCAGATTAGCCCAGCAGCTTCAGTACTGCCGATGGCAGCTGGTTGGCCTGGGCCAGAACCGAGGTGGAAGCTTGCTGCAGGGTCTGCTGCTTGGTCAGCTGGGCAGTTTCAGCAGCGAAGTCGGTGTCCTGTACGCGGCCACGAGCAGCTTCGGCGTTTTCGTTGATGTTTTGCAGGTTGTTGATGGTGCTGGTCAGACGGTTCTGCGCGGCACCCAGGTCAGCACGGTTGCTGTTGATGGTTTGCAGAGCGGCGTCGATGGCCGAAACAGCAGCGCTGAAGTTGGCTTCGGCGGTAGTGGTGTCGGAACCCTGGATGTTGATCGAGGAAGTAACGCCCAGGTCCGAAGCGGTGAACTTGGCGCTCAGGTCGATGGTGATCTGGTTGGCGGCACCGGTGTTGGAACCGACCTGGAAGGTCATGACCGAAGCCGAACCGTCCAGCAGGTTCTTGCCGTTCAGCTGGGTGCTGTTGGCAATACGGGTCAGTTCCGAAGCCATCGACTGGAATTCTTTGTCCAGAGCGACGCGGTCGTTGGTGCTGTTCGAGTCGTTTCGGGACTGAACGGCCAGTTCACGCATACGCTGCAGGATGTTGGTCTGCTCTTGCATCGCGCCTTCAGCGGTCTGGGCGATGGAGATACCGTCGTTGGCGTTTTTGATAGCCATGGTCTGACCACGGATCTGCGAGGTCATGCGGGTAGCGATCTGCAGGCCGGCGGCGTCGTCTTTGGCGCTGTTGATTTTCAGGCCGGAGGACAGACGGGTCATCGAGGTGCTCAGTGCATCGGAAGCACGGTTCAGGTTTTTCTGAACGCCCAGAGAGGTGGTGTTGGTGTTAACAGTCAAAGCCATGACGAATTCCTCGTTGGATTGGGTACTACGGCTTCCGGCCTTGGCAATTCGCCGGGTGTGGCACAGAGAACCTTCGTAATCTTTATCGTCGTCAGGGCAGTTTGCTTTAGGGCGATTTCTCACTTTTTTTACTGGCATCCGGCCACCCCAATGAAATCAAGGGTTTGACGCCAGAAAACCAACATTGGAAACGAAAGAAGCGCAGCCTAGTGCGGGCTGCGCTTCTTTAGACAGTACGGCACTCGGTCAGCCGTTGCGCTCGATGATCGCCGAGCCCCACGACAGGCCTACGCCGAAGCCACTGAGTGCTACGCGCTTGTGCGGCGAGTTGAGCACGTGCTTTTCCAGCAGCAACGGAATGCTCGACGACACGGTATTGCCGGTTTCGACCATGTCCTTGACGAACTTCTGCTTGTGCGCGCCCTCATCGAAACGCGCGGACACGGCATCGACGATCGCCGCGCTACCCTGGTGCAGGCAGTACAGGTCGATGTCCTCGGCGCGCAACTGGCTGGCCTCGAGCAACTGCTGCAGGTGCGCAGGCACTTTGACCAGGGCGAAGTTGTAGACCTGGCGGCCGTTCATGAAGAACTTGCCGTCGGTGGTACGCAGGTGCTCGGCGCCTGCACCATCACTGCCGAACAGCGACTTGCCGAGTTGCCAGGCAGCATCTTCGCCCATCCAGGTCGCGGTGGCGGCATCGCCGAACAGCATGGTGGTGTTGCGGTCCTCTGGGTCGACGATCTTCGAGTAGGGGTCGGCGGTAATCAACAGGCCATTCTTCAGGCCCGCTGCCTCCATGAAGCCCTTCATCGCATACAACCCATATACGTAGCCGGAGCAGCCCAGGGAAACATCGAACGCCGCGACATGCGTCGACAGCCCCAGCTTGTGCTGGACGATCGCCGCCGTGTGCGGCAGGCCTTCGGCATCGCCGTTCTGAGTGACCACGATCAGCGCATCGATGGATGCAGGGTCAAGCGAGGGATTGGCAGCGAACAGCGTCCTGGCCGCCTCGACACACAGGTCGGAGGTTTCCTGGGTCGTATCCTTGCGCGGCAGGAAGGTCGAACCGATCTTGCCGAAGATGAAATCCTGATCCTTGCCGAATTTCGCACCCTGCGCGTAGTTATCCACGCCTTCTACAGGTACGTAACTGGCGATGCTTTTGATGCCAATCATTGTGGCTTCCCGATGGAAATGGCAAAAATTCGCAGGTGCCGCGACCGTGAATGCAAAAGTTGCATTCCTCGCCGACGGGACTACCCACAGACTCAATAGATTAAAGATGCACGTTTCGACTGCCAAGTCACGACTATACCGACAATCCGCCAAATGCTGATGGCGAACTGTTGGCCAGTTTCTTGCTAATCGACCTGTATCAATGCCTTCGCTGTCGTTTAACTGACGCGGCAGCGGTTCGATCGACGCTATCGGATATCCGCCGTCAAGCGGGGCAGCCCCATTGTCAGCGCGAGCACCGTCTCATATGGCCAAGCCTATCACCGTCACCAGCCCCCTGATGCCGCCCCTGGAGTCCTTTCTGCCTTATCTGGAGCAGATCTGGGAAAGCCGGTTTCTGACCAACTGCGGTCAGTTTCACCAGCAACTGGAGCAAGCGCTGGCTGAGCACCTTGGGGTCAAGTACATCTCGCTGTTTTCCAACGGCACGCTGGCGCTGGTCACCGCGCTGCAGGCATTGCGCATAACCGGCGAAGTAATCACCACGCCGTACTCGTTCGTCGCCACCGCCCATTCGCTGCTGTGGAACAGCCTGAAACCGGTGTTCGTCGATATCGACCCGCACAGCAACAACCTCGACCCGCAACGCATCGTAGAAGCCATCACGCCGGCGACCACCGCAATCATGCCGGTGCATTGCTATGGCATCCCCTGCGATGTGGATGGCATCCAGGCGGTGGCCGATACCTATGGCCTGAAGGTCATCTACGACGCGGCCCATTCGTTTGGCGTGCGCCTCGGCGGGCAGAGCCTGCTCAACCATGGCGACGTTTCGGTCCTGAGTTTCCACGCCACCAAGGTCTTCAACACGTTCGAGGGCGGTGCGATCGTCTGCCAGGACGAGAAGACCAAGCGGCGCATCGATTACTTGAAGAATTTCGGTTTCGCCGACGAAGTCACGGTCATAGCACCGGGCATCAACGGCAAGATGAATGAACTGCAGGCAGCCTTCGGCTTGCTGCAACTACGCCATATAGATGATGCGCTGGCCCGGCGCCGTACGATCTACGAACGCTACTGCGATCGCCTGGCAGCGGTGCCAGGCATCAGCCTGATGAGCCCGCCGGCCAATGTCGAATGGAACTACGCCTACTGCCCGATCATGGTCGATGGTGAGCGCTTCGGTATCAGCCGTGACGAACTGTACGAGCGCTTCCGCGCCGTCGACATTCTGGTCCGTCGCTACTTCTACCCGCTGATCTGCGAGTTCCCCATGTACCGCGGGCTGGAAAGCGCCAACCTGGACAAGCTGCGCATTGCCCAGCAAGTCTCGCGTCAGGTGCTGTGCCTGCCGATCTACCCCGACCTGGACGTCGCGACCCAGGATCGCATCCTGTCCATCATCATCGAAGGACAAGGTGCCTGAGCAATGGCCGTCAATGTATTGGTATTTCCCTGCGGTTCGGAAAATGCTTCAGAGATACACCAGGCACTGATGCACTCCATTCATGTCAGGTTGTTTGGCGCCTCCAGCGTCGACGACCATGGTCGCCAGCTTTTCGACAGCTACAACGGCAACCTGCCACGCATCGATGACGAGCGCTTCGATCAGGCATTTGCCGCCCTGCTGGATGACTGGCAGATCGACCTGGTGTTCGCCACGCACGACACCGTCCAGGCCTACCTCAGCGAACGCGTCGAGCGCTTCGGCGTGGCACTGGTCAATGGCGACCCGGAAACCTGCGCGCTAGCCCGGCGCAAGTCATCGACTTACGCAGCGTTCGCCGACCAGCCTTGGGTATCTGCGGTCTACGCAAGCCCGGAAGAGGTTGAGCAGTGGCCGGCAGTGGTAAAGCCGGACCTCGGCCAGGGCGGCCAGGGATTCGAGCGGGTAGCCGACGCGCAAGAAGCACGCGCGGCACTCGAGCGAACTCACCTGCCGTTGCTGGTCGAATACCTTCCCGGCGAAGAAATCACGGTTGACTGCTTCAGCGACTTCCAGCACGAACTGCGTTGGGTGGGGCCGCGCAACCGCGAACGGGTGCGTGCCGGTATTTCCATGCGCAGCACCTTCCCTGCCCCCGACCCGGCCATAGAGGCCATCGCGGCAACGCTGAACAAGCGCCTGCGCTTTCGCGGCCCGTGGTTTTTCCAACTCAAGCGCGACCGCCAGCAACGCTGGAAGCTGCTGGAAATCAGTTGCCGGGTGGCAGGATCGATGGTGGCCCAGCGTGCCCTCGGCGTGAACCTGCCATTGATGGCTATCCATGACCACTTGCAACGCCGCGTCACGCCCTTGCCGCAAACTGCGGTCAACCTGATCGAACGGCGCATCCTCACCGTCGCGCAACTGGACTGGGCCTTCGACACGGTCTACATCGACTTCGACGAAACTGTCATCCGCGACGGCCGCGCCATACCTTCGACGCTGCACTTCCTCTATCGCATGCAGTGCAAGGGCAAGCGCCTGGTCCTGCTCACCCGCCACGCGAGCGACCCACGCGACACCCTGCGCAAGGCGCGCATTGCCGTCGAACTGTTCGACGAGATCATTCATATCACTGACGGTCGAGCGAAATCCGAATTCGTTCGCGGCCATTCGATCTTCATTGACAACCATTTCCCCGAGCGCCTGGATGTCGCCACCCATTGCGCCATACCCGTCTTCGATGTTGATGCTCTGGAGTTTCTTTCGTGAAAACCGTCAAGTCCGACCATAACCGCCGCCTGGTCATGCGCCACCTGCGAGACACCTGGATCGAGCCGCTGGACAAGGATTTCCCGCATTCGGCACTCATTTCCCGGGCCACCTATTCGCCCTGGTATGCCGATGCCGCGTTCATGCAGGTGTTCGAACGCATCCAGGGCATGACCTTGGTCGACATCTACCGTTGCCACGAGCTGTGGGACCTGCTTCGGCAAACCGCCAACGTTGCCGGCGACGTCATCGAAGTCGGTGTATGGAAAGGCGGCACCGGGCTGCTCGCCGCCAAGCGCCTGGAACAACTTGCTGGCAACAAGCATCTGCTGCTCTGCGACACCTTCTGCGGCGTAGTGAAAGCCGGCGCCAATGACACCCTTTACCAGGGCGGCGAGCACGCCGACACCAGCCTCGAGGGTGTCGCCGCACTGCTCGAAGGTGAACAGCTGAAGGACCGCGTTACCCTGCTGCAAGGGATCTTCCCGGAGCAGACCGGCAGCGAAGCCGAGGGGCGTCGCTTCTCGTTCTGCCATATCGATGTGGACACCTATCAATCGGCCAAGGACATCGTCGAATGGGTCACACCGCGCCTGAACCGGCACGGCGTCATCGTCTTCGACGACTACGGGTTCTGGGGCTGCGAAGGCGTGGCCAGGCTGGTGGAAGACCTGGCTGACCACCCGGAGTACTTCCTGCTGCGCAACCTCAATGGCCACGCCGTCATGCTCAAGCTGACCGAGGCGAGCCATGTTTGAGTTGCTGGATGCCGAACGCTTCCCGGCCCATTACCAGACCCTCGAAACCCGCAAAGTGAAACAACTGTTCGAGCACTGGAAAGCTGGCAGCGCAGCACCTGTTTCGGTCCTGGACTACGGCATGGGCCATGGCAAGTACTTGCGCATGTTCCGTGAACTGGGGTTGCAAGCCACCGGCGTGGATATCAATCCGCAATACATCGAACAAGCCAAAGCCGCCGGCTTCGAAGCCTTGCACGAGGCCGAACTGGAAGCGCTGGGCAAGCGTTTCGACGTCATTTTCCTCAGCCACCTGATCGAGCACCTGGACCCCAACCAACTGCTGCACCTGCTCGACCGCCTGATCGCCCTGCTCGCGCCGCAGGGCCGGCTGGTCATGATCAGCCCGGTCCTGGGCGAGCGCTTCTTCCACGATTTCTCTCACGTGCGCCCCTATTACCCACAAAGCATCCGGCATGCGTTCGGCCAGTCCAGTTCGCCGCTGTCGTTCGGCGCGCATGAGCGCATCGTGCTCAAGGATATCCACTTCTTCCGCGACCCTTGGCGCACACGGTTGTGGCGTTCCTTCTATATACAGGACACCCCGATCTCCCCGTTCACCCGTGCACTGAACAAAGGCTTCGACCTCGCCTGGCGGCTTTCCGATGGCCAATTGGGGGCTACCAGTTCCTGGCTGGGGGTTTACCACACGTGCTGATGACCGCCTCTCGCACGGGCCAGCCGCAAGGCAAGCGGGTCGTGCTCATGCAGCCCTACTTCCTGCCTTATCTGGGCTACTACCAGCTGCTGGGTGCGGCGGACCTGTTCATCAGCTACGACACCGCCCAGTTCATCAAGAACGGCTGGATCGAGCGCAACCGCTACCTGCTCGATGGCGAGCCGAAGTGGTTCGGCATCGCCCTGGAGAAAAGCAGCCACACGCTGCCCATTCATGACAAACGGATCAGCCAGGGCTTTCACTACCCGCAGGTGCTTGAAAAGCTCAAGCACGCCTACCGCAAAGCTCCGTATGTGCAGCAGGTGCTGCCGTGGCTGGCGCAATTGCTGGAGCAGCCGGCATCCAGCATCGCCGACCTCAACCTCAGGGTTCTGCGGGCAAGCTGTGCGTTGATCGGGCTCGACACCCCGATCATCGCTGCCAGCGCCCTTGCCCCTGGGGCAGGCGTCAGTGGCCAGGCAAGAGTGCTTGAGCTGATGGCTGCCACCGGCGCGACCCACTACCTGAACCCGGCCGCAGGCGCTTTTTTGTACGAGGCCAGAGAATTCGCCAAGGCCGGTATCAAGCTGGAACTGCTGCACGCCGAGCTCTCGCCCTACCCTCAGCAAGGGCAAGATTTCGTACCAGGTCTGTCACTGCTCGATGCGCTGATGTTCAACCCGCCCGAAGTGGTCGGCGAGTGGGCCAGACACGGGAGGGTGATACATGCCTGACGCTATTGGTGGCTACTTCGAGCTGGAATTGCGCCAGGGCTACAGCCTGTATCCGCAGGCATTGGCCTTCAACTCCGCACGCTCCGCGCTCAAGGCCCTGCTGGGCAACATCGGTACGCGGTGCCTGCACGTGCCTCATTACATTTGCCATGCAGTACCTGACGCCGCCCACGCCGTTGGTGTGGACGTAGCTCGTTATGCAATCAACCTGCAGCTGGAACTGGAACACCTGCCGACACTGCAACCTGGCGAGCTGTTGCTGTACGTGAACTACTTCGGCCTGAAGGACCGCTACATCAGCGATGTGCTGGCACCGCACTACCGCGACCAACTAGTGGTCGACAACTCGCAAGGGTTGTTCAGCACGCCGCTACCCGGCATCAAGACTCTTTACTCACCGCGCAAGTTCGTCGGTGTGGCCGACGGCGGTTGGCTGGCCAACGCCCCGCCCGGCGACTGGCAGTTACCGCAGAGCCAGTCGATGGCGCATTTCGCTGCCCTGCTGGGGCGGCTCGAAGGCGCGCCTGAACAGCATTACGCGGCGTTCCAGAAGGTTGAAACGGAGCTTGATCGCGCCCCGGCCGCCGCCATGTCGAACAGCACGCGGCGGGTGCTCGACAGCCTGGATTATCCCTCGATCAGCGCGCGCCGCATGGCCAACCTGGCCGTGCTGGGGCAGTTGCTGGGCGCGCGCAACCTGCTGCATATCCTGCCCGACACGCCGACCGCAGCGCTCTGCTACCCGTTGCTCCTGGGTACCCCCGAGCAGGCCCAGGCCATCCGCCAACGCCTGCTGGCCGAGAGAATTTTCATCCCCTGCTACTGGCAGGAAGTGATCGGCGAGCCGCACAGCCCGAACGTAGAAAGGCAACTGGCGAGCTGCCTGCTGCCACTGCCGATCGACCAACGCTACGACGCAACGCACATGGAACGGCTCGCCGATCGGGTGAGCACTTTCCTGGCCACAACCTGAAGGCCTGACCATTCACCTTGCACGGCGCCGAGTACCACACGCAGGCGGGCCGCACCCGGGAAATACACATGAAGATGTCATCGCTGCATGGAAAGACCAGCAATCCTTACTACCTCTATGCGCCCGATTACCGCGACACCTCGTCAGGTGTATGCGTCATGCACTACCTCTGCCATGCCCTCAACATCAGCGGCCAGGAAGCCTATGTCATCGGCTGCAAGGTAACCAACCCGAACCTGCGCACCCCGGTGCTGACGGACGCCGTCATCCAGTTGCACAAGACCACGGGAGCAGCGCCGATCGCGGTGTACCCGGAAGTGCTCAGCGGCAACCCGTTGAACTGCCCGGTCGTGGTCCGTTACATGCTCAACCGCGACGGCTTCATCAGCGGCCTGCAGCTGGCGGCGCAAGAAAGTGACCTGTTCTTCTACTACGCCCACGACTTCGGCGAAGGCAAGCGCCAGAAAGATATGCTCACGCTGCCGATGATCGATTCCAGGCTGTTTGCCCCACGCCCGGAGCCAGTGGTTCGACGCGGCAATTACCTTTACCTGCATCGCTTCGACGCCAACCAGGTGGACTACAACCTGCTGCCGCCCGATATCCAGGTGCTGAGCCTGAGCAATCCACGCACGCTGCCGCAGCTGGCCGAACTGTTCCAGACCGCAGAAGCGCTGTACTCCTACGAGATTTCGGCAACCTGCACCATGGCGATGCTGTGCGGCTGCCCGGTGGTCTACCTGAGTGGCGGGCACGTGAAGACCCTGCCGTTTACCGAGCACATCGGCGATGCCGGTTCCGCCATGTTCGAAGAGCCGGGCGGCCTCGAACGGGCGCGGCAATCGGTAGGGCTGGCCCGTCAACGCATCCTGCACATGGAAGATGAATTCTGGCCGCAGCTGGCGTATTTCATCGAACGCACTCAGCGCAGCGCCGCCGACCATGTCGATGCCAATCGACATCCCGGTGTGCGCGACTGGCTGTTGAACCGCATGTTGACCCCGGTGCAGCAGGCCTTGACCGATGAGCGGCGCATGGCACTGCGCAACCAGACCCGCCTGAGCATCGTGGTCAACGACCACGAAGGCGATGCGCAGGCCTTGGCCTTCACCCTTGAAAGCCTGCAGCTGTGGGGGGCGAACAGCCCGCTCGGGCTTCGTACCTACGTCGTCAGCCAACAGCCGCCGCAGGCCAATCTGCCGAACAACGTGCACTGGCTGAACGCCACGCCTGGCGCAGCGATACTTAACCAGGTCACCCACCAGGACGACGGCGACTGGTTGCTGCTGCTTGCTGCTGGTGACGAAATCCTGCCCAGCGGCAGCCTGATGGTCGACCTCGAGCTCCCGGGCGCCAACGCCTGCCGAATGCTCTACTGCGACGAGTATTACCGCGCCACACAAGGCTCGAGCCCGATCTTCCGTCCCGACATGAACCTCGACTACGTGTTGTCGCTGCCGGTGATAATGGGGCGTCACTGGTTGCTGCGTCGTGAGCTGGTGCTGGCTGCCGGCGGTTTCGACCAGCAATGCCAGGGGGCACTCGAGCTGGACATGATCTTGCGCCTGATCGAAGCGGATGGCCTCGATGGCATCGGCCATCTGGACGAGCCGCTGGTGATCTGCAACAGCCCGGATATGGCCAGCAACCCCGACGAACTGGCCACCATCGAACGCCATCTGTCAGTGCGTGGCTATACCCACGCACAGGTACGTGAGGAGCCGGCCCGGCATTATCAGATCGACTATGGCCACCAACAGCAGCCTTCTGTATCCATCGTAATTCCCGTGCACAATCAGTTGGAACTGATACAGCGCTGTGTCGAGAGCGTGTTGGCCAAAACCAGCTATACGTTCTTCGAATTGCTGCTGGTCGACCACGCCAGCAGCGACCCGGCCTTGCTGGAGTGGCTGGAACAACTGGTAGTCGCCGGCGAAGGCATGATCAAAGTGCTGCGCGACGACCGCCCATTGAACCTGAGTGCCCTGTATAACCAGGCGGCCGCTCAGGCTGTCGGCGACTTCCTCGTGCTGCTCGACAACGACACCGTGATTTTCCAGGAGGATTGGCTCCAGCGTCTGCTCAACCACGCCCAGCGACCTGAGGTAGGTGTGGTAGGTGCAAAGCAACTGGATATCAACGGCAGCATCGCCCACGCTGGCTGGGTGCTGGGCCTCAATGGCACAGCAGCGAGCCCGGCTGTCGGGTTGCCAAACAGCGAAGCCGGTTACCTGCAATGCTTGCGCGTGGACCGTGACGTCAGCGCCATTAGCGGCGCCTGCCTGATGATCCGCCGTGAGCTGTACCTGGGGCTGGGCGGGCTGGATGAAGAGGCATTCGCGTTGCGCCACGCCGACATCGACCTGTGCCTGCGCGTGTCTGCCGAGGGCCTGCTGAACGTCTGGACCGCTCATGCGCTTGTGGCCAACGAGCATGGCAAAGGCTGGGGCACGGTAATGCGTGCTGCGGCCCAGCAGCAACGCGCCCGTCAGGATGAGCAGAACCTCTACAGCAAATGGCTCAACGCCCTGACCCGCGACCCCGCCTACAACAAGAACCTTTCGCTGCGCGGCCGCGGTCATGAGCTGCCAGCCCTGCACGGCCTGACCTGGCGCCCGTTGAACTGGCGCCCGCTGCCGGTGGTGCTGGTCCATCCTGATCGGGAACACGCCGAGCGCTGCACGGCGCCCTTCCAGCAGCTGCTGGAACACGCACAGGTGGACGGCTACTCGAGCAACGCCATGCTCACGCCGGTGGAGCTCAATCGCTTGCAACCCGATGTGATCATTTTCCAGCACATCGCCGACCCGCTGCGCATTCAGGTCATGGCACAGCATTATCAGCTCAGCCAAGCCTTCAAGGTACTCGAGGTAGTTGGCCTGCCCGTTGGCGATCGGGCTTGGGGGCTGCTGCATGAGGCCCTCGCGTGCGTCGACCGGGTGGTTGTCGCCAGCGCAGAGTTGGCCGCATCGCTGGACGGGCTGCATGGCGACATCCGCGTCAGGGAATCCCGGCTGGGCACGAACTGGCAGGCACTGCCGACAGCCGCCACGGCGAACACCAAACCGCGCATCGGCTGCCAGCTGAGTGTCGAGACCCTGCCGATCATCGATCCGCTGCTGCGCGCGCGTGCCGATCAGGCTGACTGGGTGTTGTGGGGAGAGGTACCGGCACACCTTGCGGCGCTGGCCACGGAAGTCTACTGCCGTGACCTCGGCTCAACGCCCGAGGTGCTTTCGGGTCTGGGCCTGGACATTGCGCTGCATCCGGTAAGCATGGCGGGGAACACCGGCGACTGCCTTGCGCCAATGCGCTATGCCGCATGCGGTTATGCCGTCATCAGCAATGACCGCCAGGCACGCTTCGCAGAATGGCCGATGATGCTGGTCGACGACACGCCCGCCCAGTGGCTGAAGGTTCTGGACAACTGTCTCGCCTCTGCCGATAGCGTGTGCATGCACGGTCAACAGCTGCGCAGCAAGGCAGAGGCCTCCGGTTTCATTGATGCCGAGTACCGCGAAACTTGCCTCGCTGCCTGGACACCTGCTTGAGCCGTGTGTAAAGGGAACGCAGCCACTCCCCGGCGTAACGCCGGGGAATGGCTGCCATTCTCGCGCACCTAAGCGCGCGACGGGCTCAAGGCATCACTCGCCCACTGCCCACTGAAAGCAGACGGCCAACGCGCCTGCAGCGCTTCGCAGGCTGCCTGGTCGGCCACCTGCGGTGCGTCGTCGAACAGCTGCGCCACGGGCGTCCAGGCCACCAACAGTCCCGCCGCCGCTGCCGCCAGGCAGACATCCAGGTCAAACGCCGGCAACGGCTGCAGGCCACCGCAATGGTCGAACAGATCACGGCGCAGCAACATGCAGTCGGCAGTGACCGCTGCGCAGTTGCGCACCGACGCTGGCCAGCGCGCCTTGCTGCAGTCCGCCAGCGACAGGCCCTGCCACGGCCGATGCAGCATCGGCCCCTGCAACAGGTCGAAGCCGGCGTGCACGACCGCGCCGTCGCGCGCCAGCAGGCGGGCACCAACGACCCCGACTTCGGGCCTGAGGCCCTCGTTGAGCAAGCCTTCGATCCAGGCGGGTGAAATCACTTCGCAGTGCTCGGCGAGCAGCAGCAGGTATTCACCGGCGGCCTGTTCCGCCGCCAGGTTGAGCAGCGCCTCGCGCCCGCTCGCCGCGCCCGCCAGCAGCACCACCCGCTGGCCGAACCCTTGCAACGCGGCGGCAGTGGCTTCGGCCTGTTCGGCATTGCAGGCCACCCGCAGCTCGTAGCGTGGGTAGCGGGTGCGCTGCAGGACGCTGGTCAGGCAGGCCTGCAGACGCTGCAGGTCACCTTCGGCAGCCACCAGGATGCTCACCAGCGGGGTGGCCGAATGGCGGAAATCCACCACCAGGCCAGCCTCGCCCTGATCGTGCACCTCACCACGGTAACCCAACAGCGTCAGGTGCCGCTTGAGCGTCTGTACGGCGTCGGCCTGCAGCGCTGGCGTCGCCTGGTTGCCCACCACCAGGTATTCGTCCATGTGCGCCAGGCCACCCTGCCCATGCTGCTCCACCAGACGCAACAGCAAGTCGAACTCCAGCGCATGGCGGCAGGTTTCGCTGAAACCGCCCAGTTCCACCACGGTTTGCCGGCGCAGACACCAGTGCCGCGACATCAACCCTGGCTGCGCACGCAGCAGATCGAGGTTGCTGCCTGGGCGAACCACGCCATGCAGACGGCCCTCGCTGTCACGCTGCACCTCGTTGGCACACACCGCCTGGCAGCCGGAAGCCTCGGCCAGCTCCTGCTGCAGGCGCAGCAAGCCACCGCTGACCAGGGTATCGCCCGCCTCCAGCAACATCAGCCAGTCGCTGCTCAGTTGGCGTACTTGCTGGTTGAGGTGGGTGACCCAGTTGCTTTCGTTGACCTGCACGAAATGCAGGGTATCGCGTGCGGTGGTGATCGCCGGCGGCTTGCCGCCCTTGAGCACGACCAGCTTGAGCTGCCGCAACCCGCTGGCCAGCAGGCTGTCGAAGGTAGCCTGCAGGGCCAGGTCGTCGTCGGCCAGGTCAGTCACCACGAAGGTGACCGGCGCGCCCGGGCGCTTGTTCAGCGGCGCCAGCAGGCGCTGTTGCGTGGCCTTGTCCGGTGTGGCAGCGGCCAGCGCTTCGAGCACCTGCCCGGAAACCGTGCCGCGCAACCAGCCGTCGCCATCGATACCGGGTACCGCCTCCAGGCGCGCGAGCCAGTCGCCTAGCTCGCGGGCGCGCTCGCCATCGTCCTTGCCGGTCAGAGTCGGCACCAGGCGTCGGCAGACTTCCAGGTTGAACAGGCCCAATGCCAACGCCTTCCAGTAACGCTGTTGCAAGGTGGCGGCCGTGTCGTTGGGGTGCACCTGCAGCAACTCGCGCTGGCGTACCCAGGTGCCCTCCAACGCCTGGCGATGGGCTTGCCCGGTTGGCCAGGCATGGCAGAGGAATTCCAGTGCGGTAAGGCACTCGAACAGCGCACCGTTGTAGTAAGGCAATTCGACATACTGGCGCGGCTCGAAGATACGCTCTGGCTCACCGATCACCGTGCCCCACGGTGAGGTGAACAGCAGCGGCGCTTCGCCCTGGTCGTAGGTCGCGCGCACGAAACGGTTGAGCACGGCAAAACCGGCATCGTCATTAGCCAGTTCGCCATTCCATTCGCGCAACAGGCGCACGCTACGAGTCAACTGCTCATCGCGGGCCACGACGCTCAGCGTGCTCGGCGCGTATTCACAGACCACATCGGTCTGCGCCAACTGCGCGATGTCGCCGCTGGCGACCAAGGCATAAGACAGGGCCACGCGCCAGGCAGCGAAGTCCAGCTCGCCCGGCAAGGTGTCGAGCAGCGCCTGCAGCGCCCCGACCCGCAGCACCGCGCGCCAGGCCGGCTGCCCGGCCATGGCGTACTGGCGCAGGCGTGCGCGTGCACTGCTATCGGCTGCGGCCTCGAAGGCCGAGCCGATCTTGTAGTAGGCCATCTGCGCGTTACCCGGCGCATAGGCCAGCGCATAGCCTTGGGCACCCTGAACCTCGGGCTGCGCATGCAGGCAAGCGGCGGCCTGCTGCAGGGCCGAGGGCAACACGAAATCGGCATCCAGGGCCAAGGTCACGAACGGCGTGGCGACCTGTTGCAAGGCGGCCGCCAGGCGCGCGCTGCACTGTTCACCCGAGGTGCCCGCCTGCAGCGGTTCCAGGGCCAGGCAGGGGATGCCAGCCTGGCGATAGTAATAGTCAGCACGGGCACGATGATCGGGCTGTTCATGCCCAAGCAGGACGACGGTCACTGGGTTGTGCGACCCGATTGCGGTTTCGGCCATAGGGCACCTGTTCATGTTGTTGGTCTGGTGCCCGCCAGGGCAGGCGCCAGGTTTCAGTCCGCCAGCCAGGCGTTGGCCCACTGTTGCAGGTGGTGCGGCATCAGCACGTAGTCACGCAGTACCGCTTCGCGCAGGGCGTCGCCCTGGCGGTAGCTGGCCTCGGGGTCGGCCAGGTGCATGCGGATCGCCTCCAGCCACTGTTCGGAGGTGTTGTCGCGCACCCGCGTGCACGGCAGATAGCCGTCATAGGCCTTGGTATCGGTGCAGATCACCGGGAAGCCGCAGGCGCCGTACTCGAGCAGGCGCAAGTTGCTCTTGCAGTCGTTGAACAGGTTCTGCTCGAGCGGTGCCAGTGCCAGGTCGAGGTTGAGGCTGGCCAGCTTCTGCGGGTACAACGCCAAGGGCACGCCTTTGTGGAACTCCTTCACATAAGGACGCAGGACATCCGGGCACATGCCGAAGAATACCCAGTCGACCTCGTCGGCCAGGGCCTTGATCACGTCCAACAACAGTTCCAGATCGCCACGGTGGCTGGTGCCCCCCGCCCAGCCCACGCGCGGCCGCGCGCTCGTCTGACGCTCGCTGGCCAGCCCGGCCCACAGCGTTGCGGCGAGCATGTTGGGGACCACGCGAATATCCTGGTGCATGCCCGACAAGGCGTCGGCCAGCGGCTGGGTCGACACCACCACCCGATCACACAGGGCGATACCCTGGGTGACCAGCTCGCGCATGTTGGCCGGCATGTTCCGCGCATGGGCGTTCTTTTTCGGCACATCGATGATGTAATCGTCGATTTCGTAGATGCGCCGGGCGTTCGACAGGCGCTTGAAGCGCGTCATTTCCTCGATCGAGTTGATCGTATAGCGGCACTGCAAGATCATCACATCGGGCTGCTCCCGCTCGATCTCGATCATCTCGGGGGTGCTGAAATCGAGCCGCCCCTGGATCCAGCCAGCGCGCTCCAGCTCGGTAAACGGCTGCGCCACCCGGTAGTGCCCGACCGCCGAGGTATTGATCGGCAGCGCCAGCACTGACGGCAGTACCCGGCTGATGAACGGGTCCCAACCACGACGCTGGCCGGCATCGAGGTTGAAACTGGCCATTTTCAGGCTCAGGTTGCGGTTGTAGGCCGGGTCGCGGGCCACCTTGGCCAACCAGCGTTCATGGAAGATGTCCTTGTCCAGCAGCTTGCGCTGGCTGTCGGCCGGCACATCGCGGGGCGACGCGAAGCGGACCAGTACCGCATGCGGTGTCCACACCGCCAGGTAGCCTTGTTCGCGGATGCGCAGGCACAGGTCGGCGTCCTGCAGGCCGCCTTGAAGCCCCTGCACATCGAAACCGCCCAGCGTGGCGAACAGCTCGCGGCGCACCAGCAGGCAATCCAGGCTCAGCGCACTCCAGTTCTGCACTGCATTGAGCCGCAGCATGTAGCCGCCGCTGTCCGCCGGCATGCCGACGAACGGGCTGTTGACGCCGCCATGCAGCCCCAGCACCAGCCCGGCGGCAAAGATCTCGCCGCTTTGGGTACACAGCTTGGGCGCGACCACGCCGACCTCGGGGCGCTGGGCCTGGGCCATCAACTGCTCCAGCCAGGGCTTGTCGAAGGCCACGCAGGCGCTTTCGAGCAGCAACAGGTAGTCGCCCCGAGCCGACTCGCTGGCCTGGTTCAGCTGTGCCACCTGGCTGCCGCCGGCAACCTCGACCACGCGCAGCTGATCGCTGCCCAGGCCCTGCATGGCCTGCAGCCATTGGCGCAGGTCGCTCGAGGTATCTGGCGAGGCGATCAGCAGTACCTCGAAATGGCCATAGCGGGTGTGTTCGAACAGCGACTCAACGCAACGCATGGCCGCGCCCAGGTCGTCACCGAGCGTGACCAGGATCGAAACCATGGCTTGCAGCGGGTGCTGGTACAGCACCCGGCACAGTGACAGGCCTTCGGCACCGAGCACCTCGGCATCGACCCCCAGGCGCTGCAGATGGGCCCGCACCACCCGCGGCGCCTGTTGTACACAGCGTGGGTCATGCAGCCACTGGCCGAAGTCCCATTGGCAGTGCACCAGCAGTTCATCGATGTGTTCGATGGCCTGCAGGCCCCGGCTTTCGGCCAGGCGCCAGAGCGCGTCGTGAGGCGCGAGCGTGTCGAAGTCCGGGTCGAAACCGCCGACCTCGCGCAGTGCCGCACAATTGAATGCCAGTACGCGCCCGACATAGGGCAGGCTGCGCATCAGGTCGAGGTTGAAGTCTGGCTTGAAGATCGGCGTGGTCGGGCGCAGGGTGTCATGGCTGCCTTCGTCGACATAGATACAGGCCCGTTCGCGCAGGGCCATCCGCTCGCCCATGATCGCCAGCGCATGGGGCACCAGGCGGTCGCCAGCGCGCAGCAGCAAGACCCAGTCGACATCATTGGCACGCGCCAGACGCGCCTGCACCTGGGCCAGGCCATTGCCCTGCACGAGCATGCGCTCGACCCCGACAGCGTCAGCCAGCTCCAGCACCGCAGGTGCCAGCAGCCAGGTGCTGGCAGCGCCATAGGACTGCGCGGCGAGGCTGTCGAGGGTGGCACGCAAGGCCAACTCCTCTCCCACCTCGGCCCAGATCACCGGGATGATGCGCGGTTGCCGGCCCCAGCCTTCGAAGCGCTTGGGCAACGCCTTGAGCTGCGCCGCCGACAGATCCCGGCACTCCAGCCACTGGGCATACACCTCGTCGAACGACAGGCAGTCAGTGCCGACCTGCTGCGCCTGGCGCGCCTGCTGGGCGCCGTATAGCCGGTTGAGTTCGTACTCGTCCCACTGCGCATCCTGCCCGCCTTGGTAACGCTCAAGCGGCAGATACCGCACCCAGCCACTGGCCGGCGCGGGCTCGCTGCTGCGCGCGGCCAGCATCGCCTTGATCCAGTCGGTTTCCACGGGGAACGCCATGGTCATGCTCGCCTGGTGGCTCAGGCGCCCGGGGTGCAGGCGTTCCATGCTAAGAAAGCGTGACAGGTGGCCAAGGTTGCCGCGGCGCATCAGGCAGATGTACAGCGCCATGTCCAGGCGCGCGACAAAGCCGCCCTCCTGCACCAGCGCCGGCAGAAACTCGGCCACCCAATCACGGCGCAGCAAGGCATGGCTCAGCCCGCCGAACAGGTTGGGCGCATTGGTTTCCAGGGCCTCGAGCAGGTCACTGCCCTTGACCACCGCATCTTCCGGGCACATCACCGCATTGAGCATGCGCGGCGGCAACAAGGCGTCATCGGCGGCGCACAGCATGCGCTGGCAGATGGTCATGCTGACATCGGCATGCTGCTGCATGACCTCTGCCTGTAGGCTGACACAGTCGGGGAACAGGCGGTCGTCGTCACACAAAAACTTGATCAACGGCCCCTGGGCATGCTCCAGGCACGCCAACAGGTTGCCAGCAAATCCCAGGGTTTGCGGGTTGCGCACGTAGCGCACCGGCTTGCCGGTCTCGCTCGTCACCTCGTCGACGATGCGCTGGATCTCCGCTCCCCGGCTGTCGTCGCACACCAGCACGTCCAGCGCCGGGTAATCCTGGTTGAGCGCGCTGAGCAAGGTGGCGCGGAAAAACTCGGGGTTGAAGGCGGGGATGGCGATGCTGACGAGGGTCTGTTGATTCACGGCGAAGACCTTGAAGAGATGGCGTGGCCAGCACCGAATGGGCTGGCACACGCCGGGTGACGCGAGAGGGGTGAAATCAGATGTAGTTGACCAACGACAACCCTGCGACCTTGGCATAGGCCTGCAGCGAAGCCTGCAGCATGTTCGTCTGCATCTGCAGGCGCAGCATCACTTCAGCCGGATCGCTTTCGCGGATCGAGCTCTGGGTCTTGGTGTTCTCGGTGCTCAGCGCCTCGTTGGTTTCGGCCTGCACATCCAGCGCCTGGCCACGGCCACCAATCGCACTGACCGACGACGACACCTGATTGGTGGCACTGGCGATGTTACCAATGGCGGAATCCAGCGCGGCAAGAAAGTTCTGCCGGGCCACCGGATCGTTGTCCACCGGGCTGGTCAGGGCGGTACGCAGCTTGCCGATGGTGTCGAGGACGTTCTGGGTCTGGTGGGTATCGACCTTGACCGCAAACGAGTCCCCTGCATTCGGTGCGCCAGACAGCTCGAAGCTGACCCCTGCCGCGGTGGCGGTGGTGCCGCCCGGCCCGCCCAGTGCACCTGATGCCACCGGACGGCTGTCAGCGGTGATCGGCGCAGCGTACAGTTCGAAGGTGCTGGCGCCGGTGAATTTCAGCACCGCACCACCGGCCGGGAAGGCTGCCTTGTAGGCCGCCGGGTCGGTAATGGTCGCACCAGTCACCTGCTCGGACGAGGTGTTGCCCGGGCTGCGGGTGCCGGACACCTCGTCAGCCTTGGAACTGAGGCTGAAGGTATGCCCTGCGATCGCTGCATCTTCGTTGCCCTTGTCCCCATCCTTGAAGGTGATGTCCAGGCGCAGATCGACACCGCGGAAGCTGATGCTGGTGTTGTCGCCATTGGGGTCGAACTTGCCGCCCTGGCTGGCCTCGAGGGTGACGTCGTTGCCAGCGGCATCGGTGATCTTGTATTCGGTGCTGCTGAGGAATTCGATGCTGTACGGCTCGCCGCTGCGGAAGCGATCGTTGTACAGGCTGTTGCCGGAGACTTGGCCGTTGGACAGGCTGACACGGCCATCATCGGTGGCCGGCGCGGTCAGGCTGGTCTGGCTGCGGCTGGTGTTCAGCGCCTGCTCGAAGGCATCGTAGCCGGTCTCGTTGGCGGCCAGGCTGAGCATGTCACCCACCTGCAGGTTGAGCTTGCCCTGGTCGCCCTGGTAGCTGTAGGTGCCATCGGCATTGCGCGCGTAAGGCGGGGTATCGCCCTTGGAACCGGAGAAAATGTACTTGCCGTTCTCGTCCTTGCTGTTCATCAACGAGAACAGCTGGTCTTCCAGCGACGCCAGTTCATCGGCATTGGCCTTGCGATCGGCATCGGTCATCGAGCCGTTGCCGGAGCTCACCGCCAGCTCGTTGACCCGCTGCAGGATGGCACCGATGGAGTTCAGGGTACTCTCGGCAGTGCCCAGGGCGTTGCGCACATTGACGATGTTGCCGCTGTACTGCTTGAGCATGTTCTGCTGCTGCTCCAGCTGCAGCAGGCGAGCCGCCCCCACCGGGTCGTCCTTGCCAGAGCGCACGCGAATGCCATCACTGGCCTCCTGCTGAGTCTTCACCGTCTTGGCAAAGTTGCTCTGATAGTTGGCGCTGTTGGTGTTGTAGAACTGCGAAGTAGAGATGCGTACGCTCACGATCTACGGCTCCTTAAAGACTGTTGATCAGGGTGGCGAAGGTTTCCTGGGCCGCCTTGATGATCTGCGACGACGCGGTGTAGTACTGCTGGAACTTGATCAGGTTGCCGGTCTCTTCATCGATCGACACGCCCGACAGGCCATTGCGGCTGTCCAGTGCAGAGGTATGCAACGCCGTGGTGGCATCACTGTCCATCTGTGCCTGCCCGGCCTTGCCGCCAACGTTGGAGACCAGCTTGGCATAGGCATCGGTCAAGCTGATGCCCTTGCCGTCGGCACCCACCTCGACCGTGGACTTGGTCTGCAGGTCGATCACCGACTGGGCGTTGCGGTTGTCCGCCGAGCCTGCGCCGGCCAGCGCCACGGTATAGCTGTCGCCATTTTTCGGCGCGCCGGAAACGCTCATCTCGAAGGTGAAGTTGCCACCCAGTGGATTACCGCTGCCATCGACCATCGGCACCGACAGTTGCAGCTTGTTTTCCTGGCCCGGCACGATGGTGCCACTGCCGATTTCGGTACCCTTGGCGTCGTACATCTTGTAGGCCTGTGGCGAGCTGGTGTCGTCGCCGAACACCAGCTTGACCGGGGTCGAATACTTCAGGCCCGTCTGCAGTTGCGAACGCTGGGCGGCATCGTAGATGTCCATTTCCGAGGTCAGCGTCGGCTGGGTGATCACCCCGGTGCCCTTGTTGCCCGAACCACTGGTGGCGGTCAGCGGCGAAGCCAAGGCCAGGCGCTTTGGGTCGGTCAGAACAGTGTCGATACCTGCAGCCGCATTGCGGGTGGGGGTGATCTTGAAGCTGTCGCCAGCACTCAGGCCACCGCCATTGAGCGACAGGGTGAACCCGTCGATCACCGGCGGCGGCGTGTCGCTGAGGTCGAAACTGCCCATGTCGGTGCCTTCAGGCAGCTTGCGCACGCTGTAGCCAGTGGCGCTGGTGAAGGTCACCTGGTAGTCGCTGGTGCTCAGCTTGCCGGAGTCCTTGATGGTCACATCGAGGTTGCCAGAGCCGGCGCTGTTGCCGGTCTTGGCGATACTGCGCTGGCTGATGGCCGCGGCGCTATTGATGTCACCGAACAGGGTGGCACCGAACTCACCGTTCTTGTCGATGCCTTGGGCCAGCTGGCTGTTGATCGCATCCGCCACCACCAGGGCCACGCGGCCGAGCTCGTTGAGCGCGGGGTCGAGGGTTTCCTTGCGGTAACGGATCAAGCCGCCCAGCTCGCCACCGCTGGCGCTGCTGGTGATATCCATCTTGGTCGAGCCGCGATTGAGGATCAGGCTCATGCGGGTCGGGTCGGTAGCGCTCGGCTCCACCCCCAGGGTCTGGGTGGTCTTGCCCAGCACCAGGGCCTGGCCGTTCTTCAGGTAGATGTCGTAGTTGCCTTCACGCTCCACCACATCGGTGCCGATCAGCTTGCTCAGCTCACGCACTGCACCATCGCGCTGGTCGAGCAGGTCATTGGGCTGGCCGGAGATGGAGCTGACGCGGGAAATCTGGTCGTTGAGCTCAGCGATGGTCTTGGTCAGGTTGTTCACCTGATCAGCCATCGACGCCATGTTGGCGTTGATGTCGCTGTTCTGCTGGTTGAGCTGCGCCGACAAGGTGTTGAAGCGCTTGGCCAGGGACTGCGCGCTGGTCAGCAGCAGTTGCCGCGAGGCGTCTTCGGTCGGCTTGGCCGCAGCATCCTGCATGGCGCTGAAGAAGCTTTTCAGCGCAGCAGTGATACCGGTGTCGCTGCTCGACAGGGCGGTATCCAGCGGCGTGATCTGGTTCAGGTACGAGCTGGCATCGCTGCTCAGCGAGGTAGTGCTGCGCAGCTGGTTCTCGAGGAACGCGTTGTACACCCGGCGCACGTCGGCCAGGGTGGTACCGCTGCCGATGAACACCTGGCCGACTTGCTGCCCGCCCTTGGTCTTCTGCACGTTCTGCTGGCGCGAGTAGCTTTCGACATCAGCGTTGGCGATGTTGTTGCCGAGGGTGTACATCCCCGATTGCGCGGCGCCAAGCCCCGACATACCAATGTTGATCAGACTCGCCATGGTTCCATGCCCTTAAAGTTTCGTTGCGGTATCGAGCATTGCGTAGTGCTCGTACGACTTCATCTGTCTTGCGATCTGCGAGATCTTGCTGGCGTAATTCGGGTCGGTGGCGTACCCGGCCTTTTGCAACTCTTGCACGAACTGTTCCGGTTTATCGGCGGCCTTCACCGCATCTTGATAGCGCGAATTGTTCTGTAACAGGCTGACCAGGTCGTGGAAGCTGTCCTGGTAGGAATCGTAGGAGCGGAACGCCGCCGTCTCCTTGACGAACTGGCCGTCACGGAACTCGCTGGTGATCGCCCGCGCCTCGCCGCCTTCCCAGTTACCGGTCGCCTTGATGCCGAACAGGTTGTGGCTGCTGCTGCCATCGGTGTTGCGCATGACCGACTTGCCCCAACCGGTTTCCAGGGCGGCCTGCGCCACCAGGTAGCGTGGGTCGATACCAATGCGCTTCGCCGCCTGCTCGGCCATCGGCAACATGGTGGCGACGAACTCGTCGCTGTCGGCAAAGGCTTTTTTCGGTGCCAACGGTGGCTGGGCCACGGCGCGCCCGAGGATGCGCAGACCGTTGTCCGGCACGGCGAAGGCCTTGGCCACTTGCTGGCCGTCACGGGCTGGCACGGCTGCGGTATTGGTGCTGGTCGCCGACGGCACGATACCGGCCACCAGGCGGTCGGTGAGCTTGCTTGGCAGCGCCAGGCGGCGCGAATTGAGCGCGGCGACGTCGTTGCGGGCGGTGGTCGACTGCGCGGCATGCACTGGCTCGGCCACCTTGTTGCCCCACAGCGTCGGGGCATGGCCCTCGGTACGCGGAAACGGGCTGGTGTTGGCCGGCGCGCTCTTGTGCTTCGACAGCTGGCGAACCAGCACATCCTGCAGGCCGATACCACCGCCCTCGCGGGACATGCTCACGGCCAGCTGCTGGTCGTACATGTCGCGGTACTGTTTCACCGTTTCGGTGTTCATCGGGTTGTCGGCGGCCAGCACGTCACTGGCCTTGCGCGAGGCCTTGAGCATTTCGCTGATGAACAGCGATTCGAACTCCTGGGCTACCTTGCGTACGTTGGCGTCGCTGTCGCGGTCGCCATGCTTGAGCGAGCTCAGGCGATTGAGGTCGGTGTAGGCACCGCTGTCGGCGCTGCCAGTAACCAGGCTCTTGCTGTTCATCCGCGCCGTCCTCAGATCACGATCAGGTCGGCTTGCAAGGCGCCGGCCTGTTTCAGGGCTTCGAGGATGGCCATCAGGTCGCTGGGCGCTGCGCCCACCTGGTTCACCGCGCGGACGATTTCATCCAGCGTGGTGCCCGGGCCGAACTTGAACATCGGCTTGGCTTCCTGCTCGGCATTTACCCGCGAGCGTGGCACCACGGCGGTCTCGCCATTGGAGAACGGCCCCGGCTGGCTGACGATCGGGTCTTCGGTAATGGTCACGGTCAGGCTGCCGTGGGTCACCGCGGCCGGCGACACCTTGACGTTCTGGCCGATGACGATGGTGCCGGTACGCGAGTTGATGATGACCTTGGCAACCGCCTGGCCCGGGTCGATCTCGAGGTTCTCGAGGATCGACAGGTAGTCCACGCGCTGGCTCGGGTCCATCGGCGCGGTGACCCGTACCGAACCGCCGTCCACGGCCTGGGCCACGCCCGGGCCGAGCAGGTCGTTGACCTTGTCGACGATGCGCTTGGCGGTGGTGAAGTCGGGGCGGTTGAGGTTCAGGGTCAGGCTGTTGCCCTGGTTGAAGCCGCTCGGCACTGCACGCTCGACGGTAGCACCACCAGGGATACGACCGGCCGACGGAACGTTGACGGTGATCTTCGAACCGTCACGGCCCTCGGCATCGAAACCGCCTACCACCAGGTTGCCCTGGGCCACTGCATAGACATTGCCATCGATACCCTTGAGCGGGGTCATCAGCAGGCTGCCGCCACGCAGGCTCTTGGAGTTACCGATCGAGGACACGGTAATGTCCACCACCTGGCCTGGCTTGGCGAACGCCGGCAGGTCGGCATGCACCGACACTGCTGCAACGTTTTTCAGCTGCACGTTGCCGGAGCCGGCCGGCACCTTGATGCCGAACTGCGACAGCATGTTGTTGAAGGTCTGCAGGGTGAATGGCGTCTGGGTGGTCTGGTCACCCGTGCCATTGAGCCCCACCACCAGGCCGTAACCGATCAGCTGGTTGGAGCGCACGCCAGAAATGCTGGCGATATCCTTCAGGCGCTCGGCCTGGGCGCCGAAGGCACAGGACAGGAGCAGGGTTGCGGCAATCAGCTGCCTCACGTTGAACATGGTCATCCGTACTCAGAAAGGCCAAAGCGGGCTGATGAAGAAGCGGTCCAGCCACCCGGGCTGGCTGGCATCGGCAAACGAGCCGGTACCGGAATAGGTGATGCGCGCGTCGGCCACACGGGTGGACGGCACGGTGTTGTCGGTGGCGATGTCGTCGGCACGGATCATGCCGGCGATGCGCACCAGCTCTTCGCCGGTGTTCAGGGTCAGCCACTTCTCGCCACGTACGGCGATAATGCCGTTGGGCAGCACTTCGGCCACGGTCACGGTGATGGAACCGGTCAGGGTGTTGCCCTGGGTTGCCTTGCTGTCACCCTTGGTGGCGCGCTCGCCGCTGTAGCCGGCCTCCAGCGACAGGTCACCGCCGCCGAACGGGTTGTTGGTGTTCGGCGTGGTGCCGAACAATGACGTCAGGCCGATGTTGGCGTTGCTGTTCTTCTGGATCTGCGAGCCGGCGTTCTTGCTGGCCGAGGTGCGCTCGTTGAGGGTGATGGTGATGATGTCACCCACCCGGAACGCCTTGCGGTCGCTGTACAGGTTCTGCTCGAAACCGGCCTGGTAGATCGAACCGTTGTTGGCCGCTGCCGGCAACGGGGTGCGCGGCAGTACCGGCGCGTAGTACGGGTCGTTGGGCTTGGGCGTCGGCGCGACGCAACCTGCCAGCAACACCGCCCCCCCCAGGGCGAAAACGGACAACAGACGATTCATGACGCTTACCTCACGGGTGCAACAGGGTGACTGGGCTTGGAGCTGTCGGCCTTAGAGCTGTTGAGTAACGAACGACAGCATCTGGTCGGCGGTAGAGATGACCTTGGAGTTCATCTCGTAGGCACGCTGGGTGGTGATCATGTTCACCAGTTCTTCCACGGTGCTGACGTTGGAGTTTTCCAGGGTCTGCTGCAGGGTGGTGCCGAAACCGTTCAGGCCTGGGGTGCCGACTTGCGGCGCGCCACTGGCGGCGGTCTCGAGGAACAGGTTGTCGCCGATCGCCTGCAGGCCGGCCGGGTTGATGAAGTCGGCGGTCTGGATGTTGCCGATCACCTGCGCTGCCGGGTTGCCGGCGGTGGTGATCGACACGGTGCCGTCCTGGCCGACGGTGAAGGTCTGCGCGTCGTTAGGCACGACGATGGCAGGCTCCAGGGCGAAGCCGTTGGCGGTGACGATCTGGCCGTCGGAGTTCAGGTGGAAGGTACCGTCACGGGTGTACGAGACGGTGCCATCCGGCTGCAGCACCTGGAAGAAGCCACGCCCGTTGACCGCCATGTCCAGCGGGTTTTCCGTGGTTTGCAGGCTGCCGGTCTGGAAGTTCTTCTGCGTGCCGACAATGCGCACACCGGTACCGACCTGCAGGCCGGAAGGCAGCTCGCTGTCCTGGGTGGACTGCGCGCCTGGCTGGCGTTTGATCTGGTACAGCAAGTCCTGGAACTCGGCGCGATCACGCTTGAAGCCGGTGGTCGAGACGTTGGCCAGGTTGTTGGAGATGACCGTCAGGTTGGTGTCCTGGGCGGACAGGCCGGTTTTAGCGACCCAAAGAGCCGGAAGCATTTAATGTTCTCCTCGTGCGCCTGAATTACGGCACGCGTTCAAATGTGGTTAGCCGATTTGCAAAACACGCGCCATGGCTTCGTCGCCTTCCTTGGCCGCGTTCATCATCTTCACGTGCAGTTCGAATTGACGGGACAGCGCCAGCACCGAGGTCATTTCTTCCACGGCGTTGACATTGCTGCCTTCCAGGAAGCCCGACACCACCCGCACGTTGACGTCGGCGTCGGCCGGCTGGCCGTCGCGGGTATGGATCAGGCCATCCAGGCCCTTGGTCAGGCCTTTGGTATCAGGGTTGACCAGCTTGATGCGGTCGACCTCGGCCATCACCCGTGGGTCTTCGCCCATGGAGCGGATGCTGATGGTGCCGTCGGCGCCGACCTCGACCTTCTGCTCTGGCGGAATCGCAATGGGGCCACCGTTGCCGAGCACCGGCATGCCGTTGCCGGCACGCAGCACACCGAGGGCGTCGATATTCAGGCTGCCGGTACGTACATAGGCTTCACTGCCATCAGGAGCCTGCACGGCGATGAAGCCTTTGCCGGTCACCGTCACGTCCAGATCACGACCGGTTTCCACCATCGGACCTTCGCTGAAGTCGGTGGCCGGGCGCTCGGTCATGGCAAAGGCGCGCGACGGAAAGCTGTCGCCGAACACCGGCATCGAGCGGGCCTGCTCCAGGTCTCGCTGAAAACCGTTGGTGGAAATGTTCGCCAGGTTGTTGGCGTGCGCCTTCTGCGCCAGCGCATTCTGGCTGGCACCGGTCATGGCCACGTAAAGCATCTTGTCCACAGTCATCCTCCGCTGCACTGGCGATCGTTTGCCGCTCGCCGTTGCTGTAATGGCTCTGAAGCAAGTTCCGAACCAACTTTCCGAAATCGTGAAAAAGCCCGTGGATACGGGCTTTCGAAGGTGCCGCCGGTGTGTTGAACGCCGGTTATCCGGCGCTGGGTTGCCGATGGCGGCAAACCTGGGCCGGCCTCTTCGCGGGTTAACCCGCTCCCACAAGGGCATCGCGCCAGCTTTTAGAAATTGGGCAAGACAGTTGCCCCAAAAGGGCAATGCCGAACTCAAGACCTGTGCAATTCCTGTGGGAGCGGGTTTACCCGCGAAAGGGCCGGCACCGGCCTTATCAAGGCTCGCGACAAGCACCATTGCTGTAGGGGCCGGCGAATTTCTTCCAGCCATCCCCCGGCGGCCATTGCGAGCAGACCAGGCGCCCATCCACCTGGCTTTCCCAACGCCACCAGGGCGCGGTACCGGCCTGGGCCTGGTACAGGCAAAAAGCAGCGATCAATGTGACAACCAGCCGTTTCATGACGCCTCCTGCAAACACGACGAACCCCTTCACGACAAAGGGGTTCGTCCAAACACGCTCAACCAGCAACCATCAGGTCATCTGGATGATGGTCTGCATGATGGTGCTTTCGGTGGAGATGGTCTTGGCGTTCGCCTGGTAGTTGCTCTGCGCCTTGATCAGCTCGACCAACTCTTGCGTCAGGTTCACGTTCGAGCCTTCCAGTGCGTTGGACTCGACGCTGCCCAGGGTACCGGTCTTCGGCGCATCGATGCCCGGAATGCCGGAGGTGTAGGTTTCCGTCCAGCGGGTACCACCGATCTGCTGCAGGCCCTGCTCGTTGGCGAAGCTGGCCAGGGCCACCTGACCAATGGCGCGGGATTGCTGGTTGCTGAAGCTGGCGAACAGCACGCCCGTCGAGTCGATGCTCAGGCTCGACAGAATACCGGTCGCGTAACCATCCTGGGACTGCGACATGCGCGCGGTCTCGGTGTTGTAGGAGGTGGTGCTGTTCATCGCCAGGCGCATGCCATCGGCGTTGCCGGCCGCGCCATTCGAACCCCAGTTACCTGCGGAATCTTCCACCGCCGGCACCCAGCCGGTCATGGTGAAGGTGTTGTTGTTCACCGTGAACGAAGCACCCGCCGGATGCCCGGTGTTATCGGCCGTCATGCTGCTGACCGAACCATCGCTGTTGAAACTGATGGTACCGGTCAGCGGCGCAGTGGAGGCCGGGTTGAATGGGTTGCGCCCGTCCACCAGGGTGTACATGGTCCACTCATTGGTGCCGGTCTTGCGATAGAACTGCTCCATGGTGTGCTCGTTGCCCTGACTGTCGTAGACCTTGGTCGGGAACGATTTGGTGTACGTCGTCTGGTCGGAAGGATCGAACGGCAGGTTCGGCACCATCGCGCCACTGCCATCGTCGACTTCCAGCGGGATGTCGGCGGCCGAAGAATTCAGGTTGATGCCCTGGTCGATCAGCGATGTTGCCTTTGGCTGCAGCGAAGACGTATCGATCTGCAGATCGGTCAGCACGCCCTTCTGGATCTTGCCAGTCGAGTCGGCGGCATAGCCCTGCAGGCGCAGGCCGTCCGAGGTCACCACGAAGTTGTCTTTGCTGGCCTGGAAGGCACCCGCACGGGTGTACACACGCGAGCCGTTATCGGACAGCACGAAGAAGCCCTGGCCCTGGATGCCCATGTCCAGCACGTTGCCGGTGGTGTTGACGTCACCCTGGGTGAACTGCTGGGAAACGGCCGCCAGGCGCACACCGTTACCCACCTGGTTCTTGCCCACGCCCAGGCGGTTGGAGCCGGCGTAGACATCGGCGAACTCGGCACGCGACGACTTGAAGCCGTTGGTGTTGACGTTGGCGATGTTGTTGCCGGTGACATCCAGCTGTTTGTTTGCTGCGTACAGACCGCTAAGGCCGATATTGAAAGACATGAATTCGCTCCTTTTGCCGCACTAGCGGGCCTTAGATACCGATGGTTTGCACGTCGGAGAGGGACACTTTGCCGACACCGGCAAGGTTGAGCACCATTTCGCCGGCGGCGCTGAAGCTGACGCTGGTCACTTTGGCTGGCAGCAGCGTGTTCATCTGCACCGACTTGCCATCTACCGTGGTGCTGGCGGTGAAGGTGTAGGTGCCAGGGTCGACTTTCTCGCCGCTGTTGTTGGTACCGTCCCAGATGAAATCGGCGTAACCGGCTTTCTGTTCGCCCAGTTCGATGGTCTTGACGGTATTGCCGTCCTTGTCCTTGATGGTGATCTTCGCTTCGCCGATGGCTTGCGGCACCACGAACTGCGCATTGAAGCTTTCGGCGGTATCGACCACCGCCTTGTCGTTCTGCACCACCACCGAGCGCCCGACCAGCGACGACGCCTGCAAGGCCTGGGACGAGGCCATGGAGCCGGTAATGGCATTGACCGATTCGTTCAGCGAGGTAATGCCTTCCAGGCTGCTGAACTGTGCCAACTGGGCAACGAACTCACCATTGTCCTGCGGGTCCAGCGGGTTCTGGTGCTGCATCTGGGTGACCAGCAACTGCAGGAAAGCGTCCTTGCCGAGCGAGTCGTTGCCGGTCTTGGATGCAGTGTCGACGGTCTTTTTCGTGGGTGCACCCACACCGGAAGCCGTGAGCACTTCATTGAGGTTCACGCCGGTAGTATCGATTGCCATGGTCTGGTTTCCTTATCACTGACCGAGGGTCAGGACTTTCTGCATCATGGCCTTGGCCGTGTTCATCAGCTCGGCGTTGGTCTGGAACGCGCGGCTGGCGGAGATCATGTCTGCCATCTCCTCGACCACGTTGACGTTGGGGTAGTAGACGTAACCGTCCTTGTTCGCCGCCGGGTGGTTGGGCTCGTAGCGAGCTTCCAGGTTACTCTGGTCCTCGACGATGCCTTTTACCTGCACGCCCTGCCCTGCCTCGCCCTGGTCTTCGAACAGCGACTGGCTGCCGCCGGCCTGCGCGTCCTGGAAGGTGGTGGCGAACACCGGGTGGCGGGCGCGGTAGGTCTGGTCGATGCTCGAGGACACGGTCTCGGCGTTGGCGATGTTGGAAGCAACGGTGTTCAGGCGCGTGTTCTGCGCACTCATGCCGCTACCGGCAATGTTGAAGACACTGGAAAGGGACATGATCATTCTCCCCGCAGGGCCGACACCAGCCCTTTGAATTTACTGTTGAGCAAGGTGAAGCTGGCCTGGAAGCCGACGGCGTTTTCGGTGTAGTTCGATTGCTCGATCTGCGCGTCCACGGTGTTCTGGTCGATCGACGGCTGCGTTGGCGTGCGGTACTTGAGGGTATCGTCGGCCATGGCCAGGCCCTCGGCCTCGATATGGCGGCTGTTGGTACGATCGAGGCTGAAACGGCCGCCACTCTGCTGCTTGTCGCTTTCGGCAGCGAGCACCGAGGCGAAGTCCATGTCGCGCGCCTTGTAGTTGGGCGTGTCGGCGTTGGCGATGTTGTTGGCCAGCACTTCGGCACGCTGGGCGCGGAAGCCCAGGGCCTTTTCGTGAATACCAAGCGCCTTGTCGAAGCTGATGCTCATGTCGGGGAAACCTTCGGAGGTTGACCGGAATATCGTTGGGCAAGGTATAGCAAGGGCTGTGCCAACCAACAGAAAGCCAGGAAATACGGGCTTGCAGGGCGAGGTGCTGTCAGAGTGATGCCAGAAAAGCGGCAAAGGCCTTCCGCCTTGAGCGACGAAAGCGGCAATTGCCAGGCGGCAAAAGCGGCAAAACAAAAAATTGACGTCAGTGTCTGTTGTCTGTTGGGACCTCTTCGCGGGTAAACCCGCTCCCACAGGGTTGTGCACAGCTCTCGAAGGCGACGCCGTACCTGTGGGAGCGGGTTTACCCGCGAAGAGGCCGGCACAGGCAAACAAAAAGGCCGGCAACTTGCGTTGCCGGCCTTTGTGCTTACTTCGCCTGGTAGATGATCCCCGGGCTGCACTGCACCATCTGGTAATGGTCCGGCAACCCGTTCAGCGCTTCGGAAGCCCCGAGGAACAGATACCCGCCCGGCTTCAAGGTACTGTGGATACGCAACAGGATGTCCTTCTTCACCTGCGCCGAGAAGTAGATCAGCACGTTACGGCAGAACACCACATCGAACTTGCCCAGGCTGGCATAGCTGTCGAGCAGGTTGAACGAGCGGAACTCGACGCGGCTGCGAATCGCCGGCTTGACCGCCCAGCGCCCCGGCCCCTTGGTGTCGAAGTAGCGCTGCAGGCGCTCCTGCGACAAGCCACGGGCAATCGCCAGGCTGTCGTACTCGCCGGTCTTGCAGTTGGTCAGCATGGTGCCGGACAGGTCGGTGGCAACGATCTGCGCGCCCATCTTCAACTGGCCGAGGTTGCTGCGCTCGAACTCGTCGATGGCCATCGAGATGGAGTACGGCTCCTGCCCCGACGAACAGGCCGCCGACCACATGCGCAGGCGCTGGCCGGGGTTGTTGCGGATGAACTCGGGGATGACCTTGTTCTTCAACACCTCGAACGGGTAGGTATCGCGAAACCACAGGGTCTCGTTAGTGGTCATGGCATCGACCACCTGCTCGCGCAAGCCGCCGCGCGGCTGGGCCTGGATGCGCTGCACCAGCTCGCCCAGGCTCTTGATGCCCTGTTGCTCCATCAGCTTGTTGAGACGGCTGGAAACCAGGTACTGCTTATTCTCGCCCAGCAGGATGCCACAGGCTTTCTCCAGGAACACCCGGAACTGTTCGAAATCCAAATTACCCGTAGACACTACTGCCGCCTCTTTTCAATCACTGGTGCCGGGGGGCCAGCCCCCGGCGGCTTCAATGCGTTGCCTTGATCCGGTCGACCACGCGCTGGGCGAGGTCGTCCGGCTTGAACTTGGCCAGGAAGTCATCGGCACCGACCTTCTTGACCATTGCCTGGTTGAATACCCCGGACAGCGAAGTATGCAGGCAGATATGCAGCTTTTGCATGCGCGGATCACTGCGGATCTCGGCCGTAAGCGTATAGCCGTCCATCTCCGGCATTTCAATGTCCGAGATCATCATCAGGAACTCTTCTTCCGGCTTCTTGCCCTCGTCCACCAGCTTGCGCAGGTATTCCAGGGCCTGACGGCCGTCATTGAGCGCCACCACCTCGACCCCCACGGTCTGCAGGCAGCGGCTGACCTGCTTGCGCGCCACCGACGAGTCGTCGACGGTGAGCACCCGCAGCAGCACCGCCTTGTCCTGCACCTCGGCATCGACCACCCCGGCCGACACCGACTCGGACGACGGCGCCACTTCGGCCAGCACCTTCTCCACATCGATGATCTCGACCATGCGGTTATCCACCCGGGTGACCGCAGTCAGGTAGTGATCGCGGCCAGTGCCCTTGGGTGGCGGATGGATTTCTTCCCAGTTCATGTTGACGATGCGCTCCACCGAATGCACCAGGAAACCTTGGGTCTTGGTGTTGTACTCGGTGATGATCACAAAACTGCTGCGCGTGTCTTCCTGCAGCGGCCGCAACCCGGTGGCCATCGACAGGTCGAGGATCGGGATGGTTGCCCCGCGAATATTGGCAACACCGCGCACTACCGGGTGCGCCTTGGGCAGCAGGGTCAGTGCAGGGCATTGCAGCACTTCCCTGACCTTGAATACGTTGATGCCGTAAAGCTGTTCGCCATTGAGGCGGAACAGCAGCAATTCCAGGCGATTCTGCCCCACCAGCTGCGTGCGCTGGTTGACCGAATCCATAACACCTGCCATGCCAGACTCCTTATGTTTCAGCCTTTCGTTGCAACTCAGTTAGCGAGTCGGCACGGGCTTTGCTTTTTTGAGCGCCATGTACACGAAAACGACATTTTCCCGACGATTGACACGCCTGCTGACTGGCTCGCTGGCCATGCTGTGCCTGCTGGTGCCCGGCGTTCGCACGATGGCGAACGCGTTTACCATGCCTGAACAGCTTATCGGTGTCACTCAAGGGTTTCTTGAATTCAGCGTCGAAGATTATCTGGCCACCACCCAGACCGCCGGCCGTTACGAGATCCAGGTCAACCCGCTTGACCCACGCCTGCGCATGCCGCTGTGCAGCCAGCAGCTGGACGCCTCGCTGGAAAGCCCGGCCCAGCCGCTGGGCCGTGTCACGGTAAAGGTGCGCTGCGAGGGCACGACACCATGGACCGTGTTCGTGCCGGCCACCGTGCGGCTGTTCCGCAACGTGGTGGTGGTGACCCGGCCGCTCAAGCGCGACAACGTGGTGGGTGAAGGCGACGTGGCCCTGCGCGAACGCGATGTCGGCACCTTGGGCCAAGGCTTTCTGACCGAACTGGAGCAAGCGGTGGGCATGAAGATGCTGCGCCCGACGGTGATCGACCAGGTACTCACCCCGCAACACCTGGAACAGGCCGAGGTGGTGCGCAAGGGCGACCACGTGGTGATCATCGCCCGCAGTGGCAGCCTGAGTGTGCGCATGCCCGGCGAGGCCCTGAGCAAGGGCGGCCTGAGCGAACAGATCCGGGTGCGCAACCTCAATTCCAAACGGGTGATCAAGGCCAGGGTGACCGGCCCCGGCCAGGTCGAGGTAAGTATGTAGCCAGCCCATTGATTTGCGCTGGCGGTGAGGAACCGCTTTTCCTAAACTGTGTCAGAAAACGGGTTCGCGAGCTTGCTGACAGGCGGCTGTGCATTTGTGCCTAAAGTTTCTTTCGGGTTGGCCGAAAACAAGGCAAGCGTCCAAATACCCAGAGGTTTCTGATCATGGTCATCGACTTCAGTCGTTTGAATAACTCTCCGTCCGTCACGGGCGGCGTGCGCGGCAACACCGCGTCCGGCAGCGCCGAAAAACCGGCAGCCAGCCAGGAAGCGGCAACCACCACCAGCGCCAGCGGAGAAGCGGTACACCTCAGCCAAGAGGCCCAGCAGTTGCAGAAGATCAGCGACAAGCTGCGCGACGAGCCGGTGGTCAACAGTGCCCGTGTGGCCCAGTTGAAACAGGCGATCGCCGACGGCAGCTACCAGGTCGATGCCGGCCGGGTCGCCAGCAAACTGCTCGATTTCGAAGCCCAGCGCTGACCGTTCGGCGCGCTGACTTCACGGACGCTAGATAAAGCCAAGAGTTAGCCATGCACGACACCACCTTGCTGCAACTGATCGAAGATGACATTGCCCCGATGCAGGAACTGCTCGATCTCCTGCAGAAGGAGGCCGTTGCACTGCACGGCCGCGACATGGCGCCACTGGAAAACATCCTGGCCCGCAAGCAGTCTTTGATCGTATTGCTGGAGCAGCAAGGCCTGCGGCGCAACCAACTGCTCACCAGCCTTGGCCTGAGCGCCAACCGCGCCGGGGTGGAGGCCGTTGCGGCACAATCGCCAAACGGCGAACTGCTGCTGCAGCAACTCGACGTGATCAGCCAGTTGATGCAAGCCTGCCAGCAGCTCAACGAGACCAATGGCCGGATCATCCAGGTGCAGCAACACGTCACCGACAACCAGATCCGCATCCTCATGGGTGGCGATTCGCCCTCGCTCTACGACAGCCGCGGCAGCACCTCGCCGCTGACCAAGCCACGGGCCCTCAGCCAAGTGTGATTTTTCTATCAAGGCACGGAACATACTGGCAAAATGCCGTTAATTGCGTGTTTCGCTTTTGCCTGGAGAACGATAAGCCGTGTTCAATGAATCCGATGCCCCGCAGCCGCCAAAGGTGCTGAGCACTCCCTTGGAGATTGCGGCCAACTTGCGGCAGCTGCAGGAAAGCCACGACCCCCTGATCATCACCTTCCACGACCGCAGCCAGCGCTTCCAGAGCTACGTGGTGCACGTGGACCGTGAAAGCAACACCTTGGCGCTGGACGAGATGATCCCGCGCGACGGTGAGAAGTTCATCGAAAACGGCGAACACTTCCGCGTCGAGGGCTTCCACGATGGCGTGCGTATCGCCTGGGACTGCAATCACGAGCTGAAGATCAGCGAAGTCGATGGCAACCGCTGCTACCGCGGCGCCATGCCGGTAGAAATGACCTACCACCAGCGCCGCAACGCCTTCCGCGCCGCGCTGAAGCTGTCGCAGCTGGTCGATATCATCTTTGATGGGACCCATCTCAAAGGCAACGGCGCCCTGCGTGGCAAGCTGCTGGATATCTCCGCCACCGGCTGCAAACTGCGCTTTGAAGGCAATGTCGAGGATCGCCTGCAACTGGGCCAGGTGTACGAGCGCTTCAAGGCGGGCAACCCGCTGGGCCTGGTGGACACCATGGTCGAGCTGCGCCACCTGCACTATGAAGAGCGCATCAACACCACTTTTGCCGGTGTGCGCTTCCACAACCTCAGCGGCCAGGCGCAGCGCAAGATCGAAAGCTTCGTGTACCAGCTGCAGCGTGAGGCGCGGCGGTTCGACAAGGACGATTATTGATGACCCGCATGCGGAACATTTCCCGCTGAGCGTGCATGTTACGCCTGTCTAATGTGTCCACTCCTGGCAACGCCGTCTTCTGGAGCTGGACACACCATGATTCAAAGCAACTTCACCGCAGAACTGCACTGTCAACATGGGCAGGTCGGGGTCGTCGAAACGCCGATCTATGTGCACCCGCTGTTTTCTCTCGACCAGGATGGCTGGTTGTGCACCGAGGACCAGCGGGGAGACACCGTCAGTTTCAAGCCACTGACCTTCACCTTCCGCTTCATCAGGCATACCGGTGACCGCATTCACTACAACATCTACGGAGCGGAAACCTGGGAATACTTCGGCGCCAGCATGAAAAAAAACCGCAACGGTTGGCTGGGCCTTTACGCAACCCACATCCTCGGCAGGGTCATAGGAGCTCATGGCGCCTTCGACGATCTTGTTGATGACAAGGGCCAGTGGAAAATTGAAACCCTGGGCACCTGGGATGGCGACTTGCAAAGCATTGAAAGCGTGCCTTTCTATTTGCGCGATCGGGACGGCCACCGTGTTGCACTGTCAAAGTCGATCTACACCCGAGAAAAAGTCAAACTGCATTACTGGTTCCTGAACGCCGGAACTAAAGAAGGCGAGATCCTCACATTCCACTTGAAGAACGTCAAGGCTGGCTGAACCGGCCCCGAGCCCGCCGCCTGCCACAGTGCGCTGCAGGTCGGCGGGCAAGGATCATACCGATTGCTTGAGGCCGGCATCGGCTTCAGCCTGCTGCTCGGTTGATGACGGCTCTTCCTCGGTGTCCTCCGCTGCCACCGGCGCCTGCATCACCTCCTGCACCGTCTGCTCATCCACCCGTGGGTCCAGTGCCGCCGACAACGGCGAACCGGCCGCCGGCATGGCCACGTGGCCCAACGGCGCGTCCTGCACCTGGTGCAGGCCGGTAACCGCTTTCGGCCGGATGCGCCACACCAGCACCAGCGCAAAGAACACGAAGAAGGCATACAGCATCTGCGGCCCCAGCACCTTCATCAGCACGCCAGCCGCCAATGGCCCGATACAGGCGCCTACGCCGTAGGTCACCAACAGCATTGCAGTCAGCGACACCCGCCGCTCGCTTTCCACGTGGTCATTGGAAAACGCCACCGCCAGCGGATACAGGCAGAACTGCAGTAAGGAAATCAGGAAACCAATGCCGAACAGCAATTCCAGCGGCACGCTGGGCAGTATCGCCAACGGCGCAGCCGCCAGCGCCAAGCCTACTGCCACGCTGCGGATCAGCACCGCGCGGTCATAGCGGTCCGACAACCAGCCCAGCGGCCACTGCACAAGCAGGCCGGCAAAGATGCAGCTACCCATGAACAGACCGATCTGCTCGGTGGTCATCCCCTGGCTGGAAGCATACAACGGCGCCAGGCCGTAGAACGAGCCGACAATCAGCCCCGACCCAAGCACCGTGCTGAGCGACTGCGGCACGCGCTTGATGAAGAACTTCGGCTCCATCGGTGCCGGGCGCAACGGCGCCGGGTGAATGCGCCGGGTCATCGCGACCGGCACCAGGCACAGGGTGAAGCACATGGCAACCAGCATCAGCAGCTCGAGGCCAAGTTGCGGGTGCACCACCAGGATCAACTGGCCAAGCACCAGGCCCAGGTACGAAGCGATCATGTAGCCGCTGAACACCGCGCCGCGGTGCTTCACATCGGCCTGCTCGTTGAGCCAGCTCTCGATGACCATGTACTGGCACATCATCCCCAGGCCAACGATCATGCGCAGCCCGACCCAGGCCGGCAGCCAGCTGGTAAGGCCGTGGCCGAGCACCGCCGCGCCAACGATACCGGCGCAGGTAGCATAGGCGCGTATGTGCCCGACCCGGCCAATCAACCGGTGGCCGACCTTGCCGCCGACCGCCAGGCCAAAGTAGTTGGCCGCCATCAAGGCACCCACCCACAGGCTGTCGACATGATCGGCTGCCAGGCGCAGGGCCAGGTAGGTACTGAGCAGGCCCGAGCCGATCAACATCATCAGCGCGGCGAAATACAACGACTGAAACGGCTTCCAGATATTTCGCATAGGTCCCGTAAAGCTCCCTGGTCAGGTGGCGGGGTGCTAGAAGCATAAGGGCAAAAACCGCCTGGCGCAGGCCCCCTTGAGTGATTTGCCGCTACTGCGGCGTGTCCGGTGCAGGTCGTGTCGCGATCAGGCTTGTGCCGCCGCGCCCGAAGCTCCGATAGGCGTGCTGAAGAAGAAGTTCCAGATCTTCAACCGGCCATGACCGGTCTACCGTGAAGCCCCACGTGCCCGTCCGAGCATTTAACTCAAGGAAAACCCACATGATTCGAGCCAACTTTACCGCCGAACTGCACTGCAAGTACGGCCAGGTGGTCATCGCTGACACATCTTTCAGTGCCCATCCGTTCACCAGCGCCGACGAAGACGGCTGGCTGTGCACCGAGCAAAGCCGCGACTGCGCCGCGAAAAAAGGCGAGTTCAAGCGCGCAGCATTCGACTTCGCCTTCATCGAGCAGAAAGACAATCGCACCTATTACCAGATATCGTGCGGCCAGCACTGGGACTACGCCGGATCGCGGCTCGAACGCAACAACAATGGCTGGCTGGGCCTGTATGCCACCAGCGTCGTCGGGCGAATCATCGACAGCGTGAACCTGGCCAACCTGACCCGCGCTGCCGACCACTGGAAAATCGAAACCCTGCAACCGTGGGACGGTGACCTGGGGAGCGCCGAGAGCATTGGATTCTACCTACGCGACAGGTTTGGCTACCGCGTTGCCCATACCCGCCCAGACCCGAACAGCGTCGCGCTGACCAACCAACCCTTCCTCAACGCCAGCGAGCGGCCAGGAGAGGTCCTGCAATTCAATCTGCGCAATATCAAACTGGCATAGCGCCTTCGCCGAGCACTGCGCGCAAGCCCTACTCGCGTAGCGCCAGGCCATTGGCAGGCAACGGCAGCGCGGTCTTGTAGCGCACCTGTTTCAAGGCAAAGCTGGAGCGGATGTTGGCCACCCCCGGCAATCGGGTCAGGTAATCAAGAAACCGCTCCAGCGCCTGGATGCTCGGCAGTAGCACCCGCAACAGGTAATCCGGGTCACCGGTCATCAGGTAGCACTCCATCACCTCGGGCCGTTCGGCGATCTCTTCTTCGAAGCGGTGCAATGCCTGCTCCACCTGCTTCTCCAGGCTTACATGGATGAAAACGTTCACATCCAGGCCCAGCACCTCCGGCGACAGCAAGGTCACCTGCTGGCGAATCACGCCCAACTCTTCCATCGCCTTGACCCGGTTGAAACACGGCGTTGGCGACAGGTTCACCGAGCGGGCCAGCTCGGCGTTGGTGATGCGGGCGTTTTCCTGCAGGCTGTTGAGAATGCCGATATCGGTACGATCGAGTTTGCGCATGAGACAAAATCACCGGTTTTTTGTGTTTATGCGGAATGTTTATCTGCCCCGCTCGACAAAGGCAATCAACTTGAGAGAAAAATTCTCCTGCCGGACCTCTAAGATGTAGGGGACGCTGACTTACCAGTCACAAGCCGGTACTCAGCGGCGGCCGCTTCAAAGCTCACAAAAACAAATACCCGAGCGAGCGTAAAAAGCATGAACGAGTACGCCCCCCTGCGTTTGCATGTGCCCGAGCCTACCGGCCGGCCAGGCTGCCAGACCGATTTCTCCTACCTGCGCCTGAACGATGCAGGTCAAGCCCGTAAACCCCCTGTCGACGTCGATGCTGCCGACACCGCGGACCTGTCCTACAGCCTGATCCGCGTGCTCGACGAGCAAGGCGACGCACAAGGCCCATGGGCCGAAGACATCGACCCGCAAGTTCTCCGTCAGGGCATGCGTGCCATGCTCAAGACGCGGATTTTCGACAGCCGCATGGTGGTCGCCCAGCGCCAGAAGAAGATGTCCTTCTACATGCAGAGCCTGGGTGAAGAAGCCATCGGCAGCGGCCAGGCCCTGGCGCTGAACCGCACCGACATGTGCTTCCCCACCTACCGCCAGCAAAGCATCCTGATGGCCCGCGACGTGTCGCTGGTCGAGATGATCTGCCAGCTGCTGTCCAACGAACGCGACCCGCTCAAGGGCCGCCAGCTGCCGATCATGTACTCGGTACGCGAGGCCGGTTTCTTCACCATCAGCGGCAACCTGGCGACCCAGTTCGTGCAGGCGGTCGGCTGGGCCATGGCCTCGGCGATCAAGGGCGATACCAAGATCGCCTCGGCGTGGATCGGCGACGGCGCAACAGCCGAGTCGGACTTCCACACCGCCCTCACCTTCGCCCACGTTTATCGCGCCCCGGTGATCCTCAACGTGGTCAACAACCAGTGGGCCATCTCTACCTTCCAGGCCATCGCCGGCGGCGAATCGACCACCTTCGCCGGCCGTGGCGTGGGTTGCGGCATTGCCTCGCTGCGGGTTGACGGCAACGACTTCGTCGCCGTGTACGCCGCCTCGCGCTGGGCCGCCGAACGCGCCCGCCGTGGCCTTGGCCCAAGCCTGATCGAGTGGGTCACCTACCGTGCCGGCCCGCACTCGACCTCGGACGACCCGTCCAAGTACCGCCCCGCCGATGACTGGAGCCACTTCCCGCTGGGTGACCCGATCGCCCGCCTGAAGCAGCACCTGATCAAGATCGGCCACTGGTCCGAGGAAGAACACCAGGCCACCACTGCCGAGTTCGAAGCTGCGGTCATCGCCGCGCAGAAGGAAGCCGAGCAGTACGGCACCCTGGCCAACGGTCACATCCCGAGCGCCGCCTCGATGTTCGAGGACGTGTACAAGGAAATGCCCGATCACCTGCGCCGCCAACGCCAGGAACTGGGGGTTTGAGATGAACGACCACAACAACAGCATCAACCCGGAAACCGCCATGGCCACCACTACCATGACCATGATCCAGGCCCTGCGCTCGGCCATGGATGTCATGCTCGAGCGCGACGACAATGTGGTCGTGTACGGCCAGGACGTCGGTTACTTCGGCGGCGTGTTCCGCTGCACCGAAGGCCTGCAGAACAAGTACGGCAAATCGCGCGTGTTCGACGCGCCGATCTCCGAGAGCGGCATCGTCGGCACTGCCGTGGGCATGGGTGCCTACGGCCTGCGCCCGGTGGTGGAAATCCAGTTCGCCGACTACTTCTACCCGGCCTCCGACCAGATCGTTTCCGAGATGGCGCGCCTGCGTTACCGTTCGGCCGGCGAGTTCATCGCGCCGTTGACCCTGCGCATGCCTTGCGGCGGCGGCATCTACGGCGGCCAGACCCACAGCCAGAGCCCGGAAGCGATGTTCACCCAGGTGTGCGGCCTGCGCACCGTCATGCCGTCCAACCCGTATGACGCCAAAGGCCTGCTGATTGCCTCGATCGAATGCGATGACCCGGTGATCTTCCTCGAGCCCAAGCGCCTGTACAACGGCCCGTTCGATGGCCACCACGACCGCCCTGTCACCCCGTGGTCGAAGCACCCGCAAAGTACCGTGCCAGACGGTTACTACACCGTACCGCTGGACAAGGCGGCCATTACCCGCCCCGGCAATGACGTGACCGTGCTGACCTACGGCACCACCGTGTACGTGGCCCAGGTGGCCGCCGAAGAAACCGGCGTCGACGCCGAGGTGATCGACCTGCGCAGCCTGTGGCCGCTGGACCTCGACACCATCGTCGAATCGGTGAAAAAGACCGGCCGTTGCGTAGTGGTACACGAGGCCACCCGCACCTGCGGCTTCGGCGCCGAACTGGTGTCGCTGGTGCAGGAACACTGCTTCCACCACCTGGAGGCGCCGATCGAGCGCGTCACCGGCTGGGACACCCCCTACCCCCACGCACAGGAATGGGCTTACTTCCCAGGGCCTTCGCGGGTAGGTGCGGCATTGAAAAAGGTCATGGAGGTCTGAATGGGCACGCACGTCATCAAGATGCCGGACATTGGCGAAGGCATCGCGCAGGTCGAGTTGGTCGAGTGGTTCGTCAAGGTCGGCGACATGATCGCCGAAGACCAGGTAGTGGCCGACGTCATGACCGACAAGGCCACCGTCGAAATCCCTTCGCCGGTCAGCGGCAAGGTGCTGGCCCTGGGTGGGCAGCCCGGTGAAGTGATGGCGGTCGGCAGCGAGCTGATCCGCATCGAAGTGGAAGGCAGCGGCAACCATGTGGACGTGCCGCACGCCAAGCCGGTCGAGGCCCCGGCAGCTCCGGTAGCCGCCAAGCCGGAACCGCAGAAAGAAGTGAAGCCTGCTGCATGCCAGGCGCCTGCCAACCATGAGGCAGCGCCCATCGTGCCGCGCCAGCCGGGCGACAAGCCGCTGGCCTCGCCGGCGGTGCGCAAGCGTGCCCTGGATGCCGGTATCGAACTGCGTTACGTGCATGGCAGCGGCCCGGCCGGGCGTATCCTGCACGAAGACCTCGACGCCTTCATGAGCAAGCCGCACAGCGCTGGCGGGCAAGCGTCGAGCGGCTATGCCAAGCGCACTGACAGCGAGCAGGTGCCGGTGATCGGCCTGCGCCGCAAGATCGCCCAACGCATGCAGGACGCCAAGCGCCGGGTCGCGCACTTCAGCTATGTGGAAGAAATCGACGTCACCGCCCTGGAAGCCCTGCGCCAGCAACTCAACAGCAAGCACGGCGACAGCCGCGGCAAGCTGACCCTGCTGCCGTTCCTGGTGCGCGCCCTGGTCGTGGCACTGCGCGACTTCCCACAGATCAATGCCACCTATGACGACGAAGCCCAGGTCATCACCCGCCATGGCGCGGTGCATGTGGGCATCGCCACCCAAGGTGACAACGGCCTGATGGTGCCGGTGCTGCGCCATGCCGAAGCTGGCAGCCTGTGGAGCAATGCCGGCGAGATTTCGCGCCTGGCCAACGCTGCCCGCAACAACAAGGCCAGCCGCGATGAGCTGTCCGGTTCGACCATTACCCTGACCAGCCTGGGCGCCCTGGGCGGTATCGTCAGTACGCCGGTGGTCAACACGCCGGAAGTGGCGATCGTCGGCGTCAACCGCATGGTCGAGCGGCCGGTGGTGATCGACGGCCAGATCGTCGTGCGCAAGATGATGAACCTGTCCAGCTCGTTCGACCACCGCGTGGTCGATGGCATGGACGCCGCGCTGTTCATCCAGGCCGTGCGCGGCCTGCTCGAACAACCCGCCTGCCTGTTCGTGGAGTGAGCATGCAACAGACTATCCAGACTACCCTGTTGATCATCGGCGGCGGCCCTGGTGGCTACGTGGCTGCCATCCGCGCCGGGCAACTGGGCATCCCCACCGTGCTGGTGGAAGGCCAGGCACTGGGCGGTACCTGCCTGAACATCGGCTGCATCCCGTCCAAGGCGCTGATCCACGTGGCCGAGCAGTTCCACCAGACCTCGCGCTTTGCCGGGCCGTCGGAGCTGGGCATCAGCGTCGCTTCGCCACGCCTGGACATTGGCCAGAGCGTGGCCTGGAAGGACGGCATCGTCGACCGCCTGACTACCGGAGTCGCCGCGCTGCTGAAAAAGCATGGGGTAAAGGTGATCCATGGCTGGGCGAAGGTGCTCGACGGCAAGCAGGTCGAGGTCGACGGCCAGCGCATCCAGTGCGAGCACCTGTTGCTGGCCACTGGTTCCAGCAGTGTCCAACTGCCGATGCTGCCGCTGGGCGGGCCGATCATTTCCTCGACCGAAGCCCTGGCGCCGAAAACCTTGCCGCAGCACCTGGTAGTGGTGGGCGGCGGCTACATCGGCCTGGAGCTGGGCATCGCCTACCGCAAGCTGGGTGCACGGGTCAGCGTGGTTGAAGCGCGCGAGCGCATCCTGCCGACCTACGACAGCGAGCTGACCGCCCCGGTGGCCGAGTCGCTGAAGAAGCTGGGCATCACCCTGCACCTGGGCCACAGCGTCGAGGGTTACGAAGGCGGCTGTCTGCTGGCCCGTGATGGCCAGGGCGGCCAACTGCGCCTGGAAGCCGACCAGGTGCTGGTGGCCGTGGGCCGTCGGCCGCGCACGCAAGGTTTCAACCTGGAGTGCCTGGACCTGAAGATGAACGGCGCCGCCGTTGCCATCGACGAACGCTGCCAGACCAGCATGCGCAACGTCTGGGCCATCGGCGACGTGGCCGGCGAACCGATGCTGGCGCACCGGGCCATGGCCCAGGGCGAGATGGTCGCCGAGATCATCGCCGGCAAGGCACGCCGTTTCGAACCCAGCGCGATCGCCGCGGTGTGTTTCACCGACCCGGAAGTAGTGGTGGTCGGCAAGACCCCGGAGCAAGCCAGCCAGCAAGGGTTGGACTGCATCGTCGCGCAGTTCCCGTTCGCCGCCAATGGCCGGGCCATGAGCCTGGAATCGAAAAGCGGTTTCGTGCGCGTGGTGGCGCGCCGTGACAACCACCTGATCCTCGGTTGGCAGGCGGTTGGCGTGGCGGTTTCCGAGTTGTCGACGGCGTTCGCCCAGTCGCTGGAAATGGGCGCGTGCCTGGAGGACGTGGCCGGTACCATCCATGCCCACCCGACACTGGGTGAGGCGGTACAGGAAGCGGCACTGCGCGCCCTGGGCCACGCCCTGCATATCTGACACTGAAGCGGCCAAGGCCGATTTTGGCCCGCAGCGCCCCAGGCGCCGCGGGTCTTTTTTCATGCCTGAATCGGTGCCGGCCTCTTCGCGGGTAAACCCGCTCCCACAGGATTTGTACTGCCTTTGAGCCTTGTGCAATACCTGTGGGATCAGGCTGAATTCTTCGCTGTTGACGACCGGTGGCCAAAAGGCAGGCCAGGAAAGAAGCAAGGAGAAATGGCGTCCCAGGCAGGAATTGAACCTGCAACCTTCCCCTTAGGAGGGGGATGCTCTATCCAATTGAGCTACTGAGACGCAAATGCCGGCAGCGAGCGCTGCACAGCGGGACGGCCAGCATGTTAACCAGCATGCTGGCGTTTGTCATGCCTCAAGCGGGCTTTTTCGCGTAATCCTTTTCTGCCAATGCTACACCTGCGGCAGCACAGCTTCATCATGCAGCAGCGCGAACAATGCCGCGACCGCGGTTTCCAGAGTGGTGGAGTTGTCCAGCACGTGCAGCGATGGATCGGCCAGCGCCTGCAAGCGTGCATTACGTGCAAGGCGCTGCTCTACTTCCTCGGCGCTTTCCCGCCCGCGGGCCAGCAAGCGCTCGCGCAGCACCTCGGGCCTGACCTGGACCAGCACAGCCAACAGGTTCGGGTAGCGTCGGCGCGCCTCGGCCAGATAAGCCCGCGAACCATTCACCAGCACCGCCCTGCCCGCCGCCAGCCACTGGTCCACCTGTACTGGAATGCCGTAATCCAGGCCGTTGGCTTGCCAATACATGGCGAAAGCACCTTGTGCGCGCAGTGCTTCGAACTGCTCGGATGTGACGCCATGGGCGGCTTCGCCCTTGGCTTCGGCCGAGCGGGTAATGACGCGACGAGCGATTTGCACCCCGGCGGCTGCCAGCCGCTCACGAGAAGCGTCGATCAGGGAATCTTTCCCGGAACCCGACGGTCCTACCAGATAGATCAACCGGCCTGTCCCTGATTGGCGGTCGCTTGCGTCATGTTGCATAGCCACTATGCTCTATGGAAGGAAACCGGCGCATTCTATGATTTTTCCCGGTCTTTTGCTGCGTTTCACCAGTTTTTGGCGGCAAAAGTCTGACGATTGGGCAAGCCGGCGCATGTAAAACTTTTCAAACCAGTACTCATTTCTGATAATTGGTACTGGCACAAAGCCTTTATCCGGCTCACTATTTGTCACAGAATTGACGCCAAGGAAACGGCGACCATGAGGCAAGATGAGCATCCATTTTTCACAGACGGTTGAACATTTCGTCGTCGCCACGGTCGTACTACCACCCCGTGCGGCCAATTTTAGAACCGCTTCCCCTGAACCAAAATCCGGTCAATTTATATGCGCCCAATGAAACAGGCTATTTATTCGAGCCGCACCGCTGACAAGTTCGTCGTCCGCCTGCCAGACGGGATGCGTGAGCGCATTGCCGAGGTAGCGCGCAACCATCACCGCAGCATGAACTCCGAAATCATCGCGCGCCTGGAACAGAGCCTTATCCAGGAAGGTGCGCTGGGTGACGAGTTGAGCATGCGCCTGGACAGCCCTGAACTGTCCCTGCATGAACGCGAATTGCTGCAACGCTTCCGCCAACTGTCTCACCGCCAGCAGAACGCGCTGGTCGCCCTTATCGCTCACGATGTGGAAATGGCTACCGACGCCTCCTGAAGTTTGCAGCCGAACATGAAAAAGCCAGCGTAAGCTGGCTTTTTTGTGGGCTCATCACCGCTGCGGGATCACTCTCTGTGGGAGCGGCCTTGTGTCGCGAAAGGACTGCGAAGCAGCCCCAGAATGTTGTGCAGCGCCGCTGAAATTGCGGGGCCGCTCTGCGGCCCTTTCGCGACACAAGGCCGCTCCCACAGGGACCTCCTCAGCGTTTGGAGGTAATCGGTTACAGCAAGAACAGCGTGGCCAGCCCGAGGAAGATAAAGAACCCGCCACTGTCGGTCACTGCGGTAATCATCACGCTGGAGCCCATCGCCGGGTCGCGCCCCAGGCGTGTCAGGGTCATCGGGATCAATACTCCCATCAAGGCCGCCAGCAGCAGGTTCAAGGTCATCGCCGCAGTCATCACCAGGCCCAACGACCAGCTGCCATACAGCCAGAACGCCACCGCACCGATCACCCCGCCCCAGATCAGGCCGTTGAGCAGCGATACCGCCAGCTCCTTGCGCATCAGGCGGCTGGTGTTGCCCGGCGACACCTGGTCCAGCGCCATGGCGCGCACGATCATGGTGATGGTCTGGTTACCGGAGTTGCCGCCAATGCCCGCCACGATCGGCATCAGCGCAGCCAGGGCTACCAGTTTCTCTATCGAACCTTCGAACAGGCCGATCACACGCGACGCAACGAACGCGGTAATCAGGTTGATGGCCAGCCAGGCCCAGCGGTTGCGCAGCGAACGCCAGACCGAGGCGAAGATGTCTTCTTCCTCGCGCAAACCGGCCATGTTCAGCACTTCGCTTTCGCTTTCCTCGCGAATCAGGTCAACCATTTCGTCGATGGTCAAGCGGCCAATCAGGCGCTCGTTCTTGTCCACAACCGGCGCAGATACCAGGTCATAACGCTCGAAGGCCTGCGCCGCATCATAGGCATCTTCCTCGGGGTGGAAGGAGACCGGGTCGGTCGCCATGACCTCCGCCACCTTTTTCTCCGGGTCGTTGACCAGCAGACGCTTGATCGGCAATACGCCCTTGAGAATACCGTCATAGTCGACCACGAACAGTTTGTCGGTATGGTTCGGCAGCTCTTTCAGGCGGCGCAGGTAGCGTAAAACCACCTCCAGGCTGACGTCTTCGCGGATGGTGACCATCTCGAAGTCCATCAAGGCACCAACCTGCTCCTCGTCATAGCTCAGCGCCGAACGCACGCGCTCGCGTTGCTGGGCATCGAGGGTTTCCATCAGCTCGTGAACAACGTCACGCGGCAGCTCTGGAGCAAGGTCGGCCAGCTCGTCGGCGTCCATTTCCTTGGCTGCGGCGAGCAGCTCGTGATCGTCCATGTCGGCGATCAACGATTGCCGCACGGCGTCGGACACTTCCAGCAGAATGTCGCCATCGCGATCGGAGCGCACCAGCTGCCAGACCGTCAGGCGGTCTTCCAGGGGCAAGGCTTCAAGGATATAGGCGATGTCGGCGGGGTGCAGGTCATCGAGCTTGCGCTGCAGCTCGACGAGGTTCTGGCGGTGGACCAGGTTTTCCACCAGGTCGTTGTGGGCGCCTTCCTGACGGTGGGTCAGGTCTTCGACCACGCGCTGGCGCTGCAGCAGTTCGACCACCTGGGCCAGGCGGTCCTGCAGGCTTTCCTGCGCTTTTTTTACTTCTACTTCAGTCATAGGCGAACTCCACTCCCAGCAGCGGAGCACGCCGGGAGAATCAATCGGTCAGATCTTTCTGTATGAATCTTGTTAGCGAGTAACTACTGGGTAAGTCCATGGTGGTTTTCCACAAGCCCCGGCGGGGCTGACGGGCGCAATCATACACTGCTAAAGCTGTCAGATCGCTTAAAATTTTGGCCAGAACAATCGTTTGCGTGATAAAGCTGGGACAACGCTCGAAGCTATCAGTGCGGCGGTGGGTCTGGCGGTCAAGTTACATTTGTTGTGTGCCTGGATGTGTATGCGGTGCCTGATCGATCTCGGGGCTGCTTTGCAGCCCATCGCGACACAAGGCCGCTCCTACAAGGGATCGCGTACTTCTGTAGGAGCGGCCTTGTGTCGCGAAAGGGTCGCGCAGCGGCCCCCAAAGGCACACGCTCAATCTACAGAAGAGCTTAGATCGACATCACCAACAATTCATTGGCGCAGAAAAACAAAAAGCCCGCTCAATTGAGCGGGCTTCTTGATTTGGTGTGGCGGACTCAGCAGGATTCGAACCTGCGACCGCTCGGTTCGTAGCCGAGTACTCTATCCAGCTGAGCTATGAGTCCGTGGTGGTAGTTTTAGACCAGATTACCACTGGTTGGTTGAAGCGTCTTTGCAAGCAGAGCCACTTCAAAAAGTGGCGGACTCAGCAGGATTCGAACCTGCGACCGCTCGGTTCGTAGCCGAGTACTCTATCCAGCTGAGCTATGAGTCCGCAATGGTAGTTTTAGACCAGATTACCACTGGTTCTTTGAAGCAGCTTTGTAAGCAAAGCCACTTCAAAAAGTGGCGGACTCAGGAGGATTCGAACCTCCGACCGCTCGGTTCGTAGCCGAGTACTCTATCCAGCTGAGCTATGAGTCCGTGTCTTGCCGCGCATTATAGGTCGCTGAAACATTTTTGCAAGAACTTTTTCGTTTAAAATCAACTACTTAGCGTTCTTACCGTTTACAGCGCCCTAAGCGAATAATGGCGGTGAAGGGGGGATTCGAACCCCCGATACCCTTATGAGGTATACTCCCTTAGCAGGGGAGCGCCTTCGGCCACTCGGCCACCTCACCGCAACACGAGGCGAATATTAAACAGGCTCTTCCTCGTTTGCAACCCTTTTTTTGAAAAAAACTTCAAAAAAATTAAAGGCTTGGCTCTTCGTCCTTCTCTTTCTTGATCCGCAGGTAGATTTCCTCGCGGTGCACAGCCACTTCTTTCGGGGCGCTGACGCCAATACGCACCTGGTTGCCCTTGACGCCGAGCACCGTCACGGTGATCTCGCCGTCTCCAATGATCAGGCTCTCGGCGCACCGACGAGTCAGAATCAACATAGCTTTCTCCTTACGCAAAACATTCAGGGGTAACAGTCTTTGGTGTCGCGGCCTGGTCGTGGACGACGACCAGGCCCCGGTTACCCGCCGCACAGGCCAGGACAGGGCCTGCACGGCGAGCAGAAACGCGAAGGGCGCGGCAAGCCGCGCCCTTCCAGGCAGCGTATTACTCGCTCTGTCGTGCCGGAGCGTCGAGCTCGAACGCGGTGTGCAGCGCGCGTACGGCCAGCTCCAGGTACTTCTCTTCGATCACGACCGAAACCTTGATCTCGGAGGTGGAGATCATCTGGATGTTGATGCTCTCCTTGGCCAGGGCTTCGAACATGCGGCTGGCAACACCGGCGTGCGAACGCATGCCGACGCCGACGATCGAGACCTTGGCGATCTTGGTATCGCCGATCACTTCACGGGCACCGATTTCGCGGGCGGTGTTTTCCAGCACGCTCTGCGCCTTCTCGTACTCGTTGCGGTGTACGGTGAAGGTGAAGTCGGTGGTGTTATCGTGGGCAACGTTCTGCACGATCATGTCGACCTCGATGTTCGAGGCGCTGATCGGGCCGAGGATCTTGAAGGCCACGCCCGGGGTGTCCGGCACGCCGCGAATGGTCAGCTTGGCTTCATCACGGTTGAAGGCGATACCGGAAATGATCGGCTGTTCCATGGATTCCTCTTCATCAATGGTAATGAGGGTACCCGGACCCTCCTTGAAGCTGTGCAGCACGCGCAGCGGAACGTTGTACTTGCCGGCGAACTCCACCGAACGGATCTGCAGCACCTTGGAACCGAGGCTGGCCATTTCCAGCATCTCTTCGAAGGTGATCTTCTCCAGACGCTGGGCCTGTGGCACAACGCGCGGGTCAGTGGTGTAGACGCCATCGACGTCGGTGTAGATCTGGCACTCGTCAGCCTTCAGCGCAGCCGCCAGGGCCACGCCGGTGGTGTCGGAGCCGCCACGGCCCAGGGTGGTGATGCTGCCGTGCTCGTCGACGCCCTGGAAGCCCGCCACCACGACCACGCGGCCTTCCTTGAGGTCGGCACGAATCTTCTGGTCGTCGATCTGCAGGATGCGCGCCTTGTTGTGCGCGCTGTCGGTGAGGATGCGCACCTGGTTGCCGGTGTAGGACACCGCTGGCACACCACGCTTGATCAAGGCCATGGCCAGCAAGGCAATGGTGACCTGCTCACCGGTCGACACGATCACGTCCAGTTCACGTGGAACCGGGTGATCGGTAATCTGCTTGGCCAGGTCGATCAGGCGATTGGTTTCACCGCTCATTGCCGACAACACAACCACCAGGTCGTCGCCCGCCTCACGGTGTTTCTTGACCTTTTCGGCTACCTGCTCGATCCGCTCGATGGAACCGACAGAGGTGCCGCCAAATTTCTGTACGATCAACGCCATTTCAATGGTGCCTCAGCCCATACAGGGCCCCAAAAAACAATCCAACATGAAGGGGGACGACTAGACCATCCCCCCTTCATCTCAAAGTCCCTGCTCTGCGAATGGCACGGCCAGCGCCAGGGCCTGGTCCAGTGCAGCGACGTCGACGCCACCTCCCTGGGCCATGTCCGGACGGCCACCGCCCTTGCCACCCACCGCCGCAGCGGCTTGTTTCATCAGATCGCCAGCCTTGAGTTGGCTGGAGAGGTCCTTGGTCACGCCGGCCACCAGCACGACCTTGCCCTCATGCTCGCTGCCCAGCAGGATCACTGCGTGGCCGAGCTTGTTCTTCAGCTGATCGACCAGGGCCAGCAGGGCCTTGCCGTCCTGCCCATCCAGGCGGGCGGCGAGCACCTTGGCACCCTTGACCTCAACGGCCGCGTTGGAGAGATCGTCCCCGGCGGCGCTGGCGGCCTTGGCCTGCAGCTGTTCCAGCTGCTTCTCCAGCTGGCGGTTGCGCTCGAGCACAGCCGACAGCTTGTCGATCAGGTTGTCGCGGTTACCCTTCACCAGTTGCGCGGCTTCCTTGACCTGCTCTTCGGCAGCGTTCAGGTACGCCAGCGCAGCAGCGCCGGTGACCGCTTCGATACGACGCACGCCAGAGGCCACGCCGCCTTCGCTGATGATCTTGAACAGGCTGATGTCACCGGTGCGCTTGGCGTGGATACCGCCGCACAGCTCTACCGAGAAATCGCCGCCCATGCTCAGCACACGCACGGTATCGCCGTACTTCTCGCCGAACAGCGCCATGGCACCCTTGGCCTTGGCGGTTTCGATGTCGGTCAGTTCGGTTTCCACTGCGGTGTTCTTGCGCACTTCGCGGTTGACGATGTCTTCCAGGGCCTTGATCTGCTCCGGTTTCACCGCCTCGAAGTGGCTGAAGTCGAAACGCAGGCGCTGGCTGTCCACCAGCGAGCCTTTCTGCTGTACGTGCTCGCCCAGTACCTGACGCAGCGCTTCGTGCAGCAGGTGGGTGGCGGAGTGGTTCAGCGAGGTGGCGTGCTGCACGTCGGCATCGACCTTGGCCTCGACCGGCGAACCGATCACCAGCGCACCGCTGGCAACAACGCCGTGGTGCAGGAAGGCACCGCCAGTCTTGGTGGTGTCGCGCACATCGAAGCGCGCAGCGCCAGCCTGCAGGTAGCCGGTGTCACCCACCTGGCCACCGGATTCGGCGTAGAACGGCGTGCGGTCGAGCACGACCACGCCCTGCTCGCCTTCACCCAGCTGGTCGACGGCCTGGCCGTCCTTGTACAGGGCGATGATCTTGCCCTGGCCTTCGGTGGCCTCGTAGCCGAGGAACTCGGTGGCGCTGTCGACCTTGACCAGGCTGTTGTAGTCCATGCCGAAGGCGCTGGCGGAGCGGGCACGTTCACGCTGGGCGTCCATCTCGCGCTCGAAGCCGGCCTCGTCGATGGTCAGCTCGCGCTCGCGGGCGATGTCGGCGGTCAGGTCCATCGGGAAGCCGTAGGTGTCGTACAGCTTGAACACCACGTCGCCCGGCACCACGTCGCCTTCGAGCTGGGCCAGGTCCTGCTCGAGAATGCGCAGGCCCTGCTCCAGGGTCTTGGCGAACTGTTCTTCTTCAGCCTTGAGCACACGCTCGATGTGCGCCTGCTGGCTGTTCAGTTCCGGGAAGGCCTCGCCCATTTCGGCGACCAGCGCGGCAACGATCTGGTAGAAGAAGCTGCCCTTGGCACCCAGCTTGTTACCGTGGCGGCAGGCGCGGCGAATGATGCGGCGCAGCACGTAGCCACGGCCTTCGTTGGACGGCAGCACGCCGTCGGCGATCAGGAAGCCGCACGAACGGATGTGGTCGGCGACCACTTTCAGCGAAGCCTGGCCCTCGTTGCTGCAACCGATGGCCTTGGCCGCGGCCGCCAGCAGGTTCTGGAACAGGTCGATCTCGTAGTTCGAGTGCACATGCTGCAGCACGGCGCTGACGCGCTCCAGGCCCATGCCGGTGTCCACCGACGGCGCTGGCAGCGGGTGCAGCACGCCGTCGGCGGTGCGGTTGAACTGCATGAAGACGTTGTTCCAGATCTCGATGTAGCGGTCGCCGTCTTCTTCCGGCGAGCCGGGTGGGCCGCCCCAGATGTCCGGGCCGTGGTCGTAGAAAATCTCGGTGCATGGGCCGCACGGGCCGGTGTCGCCCATGGTCCAGAAGTTGTCGGAGGCGTAAGGGGCGCCCTTGTTGTCACCAATGCGCACCATGCGCTCGGCCGGCACGCCGACTTCCTTGGTCCAGATATCGTAGGCTTCGTCGTCAGTGGCGTAGACGGTGACCCAGAGTTTTTCCTTGGGCAGGTTCAGCCATTTGTCGGAAGTCAGGAAGGTCCAGGCGAAGGTAATGGCGTCGCGCTTGAAATAGTCACCGAAGCTGAAGTTGCCCAGCATTTCAAAGAAGGTGTGGTGACGCGCGGTGTAACCGACGTTTTCCAGGTCGTTGTGCTTGCCGCCGGCGCGCACGCACTTCTGGCTGCTGACGGCACGCGTGTAGGCACGCTTCTCCGCACCGAGGAAGCAGTCCTTGAACTGGTTCATGCCGGCATTGGTGAACAGCAGGGTCGGGTCGTTGTTCGGGATCAGCGAACTGGAGGCGACTCGGGTATGTCCCTGCTCTTCGAAGAAGCGAAGGAAGGCTTCACGGATTTCTGCGCTTTTCATAGGTTCTTCCACGGAAACGGCGGCCGTTTTGGGCTAATACGTCGAATCGACGAAACGACGGCAAAGGGCGCCATTATAGCCAGCCTGCACAGGAGATACAGCGTGTTTATCGGCCCGAAATAGCCAATCGGCATTAAATCGTTATTGCGAACATAAAAATGCAGGCTATCCGGTTCAGCGCCTCGTCACAACGCCCCGCCTCGCGCCCCTGCACCTAGATAAGTACCACTCCCCGCCTGCCCAGACCTTTAGCCTTGGCCGCTGCATTACCTGCCGCCACCATCACTGCAAGCGAGGCCCCTCATGCACCCCAATCCCGTTTATTTCATTTCTGGTAGGACCAGCGGTTTTCAACAGTGGGCAGACACGTCCGTGGATGGCAGAGCCGTTCATCGATTCTACGAATACCGGGATGACAAGGTAGACGTCCTGCTGGAGCAGCTATGGTTCGAGCAAGGCCAGATCCCCGGAAGGCACCACATGGTGATTGACAGCCATGCCCCGGCCGTCGATGTCGATATTTCCGCCTACGATTGCCATCTGATGGCCAAGGTCGGCAACAAGACGTTCATCCTCGCCCCTACGCCCAGGCAAACCCTCATCATCAGAACCGCAAAGGGTGTGGCCAACGTTCAGGTGGCGCAGGAAGTGAAGACGCCGGTCATCATTCAGGCCGCAGACGGTACCACGCGTATCACCACCGGCGGTGGCATCACCGAGGTGTTCACCGGCGCTGGCGATGTGCAGATCGACGTGGGCCAAGGGCTGACGTTTATAAAGAGCGGTTCGGCGAACAGCCGTATCAACGGCCATATCCTGGTCGACGACCCTCATGATTCGGTGGTCTATGCCCGCAACCAGGCGGGCGACGCCCGCTTCGCACTGCCCCTGCCAGCGCCCTTCGACACGCTCGCCAGCAGCACATTCGACATACAGGGCAGCGATACCTTCAAGCAGGCCGTGCACAACCATCTGTTTTTCTTGCGCCACACGCAGTGCGGCCAGCAACTCCTGGCTGAGCTGGCAAAACGGTCCTGGATAAGGGTTAGCGAAACACAAGGGGCCACCCATTTTGGTGTCTACATTGCTGACCCGACTGACAGCGACCATTACCTGCGGCGCAACAGCCAGCTGGAATGGGTAGCCGGCTGGCCTGCAGAGGGTGGTAACCTGGCATTCAACCTGGCGCGCTCGCTCAGCGACAATTTGCCGCTGCTCGACCTTTACCGTTGCATGTGCGAGGCGTACAACGCCTTCAGCGGCACGACGATACCTGGCGATACCCTGATCAGGACTATCGATCGCCGGCAGATCAGGGTCGCTAACGCACACCTGCAGGCAATCGGCCTGCCGAGCGGCCTGCTGTACGATTTCGACAATGATCCCGACACAGCGCCGACCAACAGCAACCCACCGCCATTCAACGAAAACGCACTGCGAATGGAGCTAGGCCTGCCAGTGCGCACGTACTACTGAGCGTGTCCATGTGGTGCGCCTGAGCGCGCGCCACATGCCCGGACCAGCACTCAGCCCAACTGCTGCCCCGAGTCCGGCACGATCAGGATACCGGCGCGCAAGCCGTTCCTGACCTTGGGGTTGGGGAAGATGATGCGCGCCCCCTCCTCCTCGACCACCCAGCGCGTCTCGGCGAGGTCTTCGGCCAGCAGGTAGCCCTTGCTCAGCTCGGAGAAGTTCTCGATATCCGCCGGCAAGTGCAGGTGGAAGCTGTCGCTGTGCTTGATGATCTCGCGGGAAACGCTGAACAGCTGCAAGCCGTCCAGCGAGCCCTCGCCTTCTGGCTCGTTGGCTTCAATGATCTGGATCAGCCGCTCTTCCAGCTTGTCGAGGTTGACCTCCTCGTTCTGGCCGAACGGGCGGGCCTTGCCCAGCTCCAGGGTAAAGGCCTCGGCCTCGAGCTGTTCGTAGGTGAAGGCGCTGAAGGTAATCGACGACTTGCTCTGCAGCAACACCGCCTCCATGCCAGCTGCCGCCAGACGCGCCAGTTCGCGACGGGAATGCTTGCGCCCTTCTTTATAAGGGTACAAGGCGAACTGCTCGATCTTGGAACCACGAATGGCCGTATGCAGGTCGTAGTGCAAGCGGCTGCGCCCCGGCTTGCTGAAGAACACCCGGGCAAACTGCTCCAGCTCGGCAGCGCGCAATGCCTCAAAGCCGCTGGACAGTTCATGGCGGCCATTGAACAGGCGATTGATGTCCTGCTCGATGAAACGCTCGCCCTTGCGGATCGCTGGCGGGTTGCCGAACAGGAACAACACTCGCGCCTTCGGCTTGATCTTGCCATTGGCCACGCCGTGCAGCAGCCGTTCGAGCAACTCGATGGGGGCTGTTTCATTGCCGTGGATGCCGGCAGACAACAGCAGATCGAGCCCGCAATCGTCGCTTTCAGCCGGGCGCACCTCAAGTGCGCCCTCCCCCAGCCAGCGCAACCGCGCGCCCTTGGGTGTCACTTGGGTCTTCTCGGCCGGTTCGTGATCGGTGAGGGTCAGCTCAAGCAATTTGCCAAGGGCGAGCATAGGTACTTCCTTAGTGATGGTGGCCGCAGTCGGGGCCATGGACGTGATCGTCGTCTTCGCCGACCTCGGCCGGTTCCATTTCCAGCTGCAGGCTGACCAGGTTGGTGGCCATCGGGCGCAGCAGCAGGTTGGCGTACTCGGTGTCGTCTTCCTCGACATCCACGCCAATCAGCAGCTGGCCACGACCATCCTGCTGAATCCACACTTCCTTGCCTTGCCAGACCACGGCAAAGCGGGTGCAGGAAGTTTCCAACTGGGTGCCGTCTTCATCTTCCAGGATAAGGCGCAGGGCGTCGGTCATTGCAAAGTCTCTCTTCAAGGTTGGCGTTGGAACGGATACACCGAGCCCAACTTCAGGATCTGGGTCAGTTCGTCCAGTGCCGTACGGCATTCCACCAGCAATTGCGGGTCGGCCAGGTCCGCCTCGCCAAGGCGATCGCGGTAATGCTTGTCGACCCACTGCAGCAGAGTGTCATACAGCGAGGCGGTCATGATAACGCCTTGGTTGACGGCTGCCAGTTCCGTTTCCTTCAACGCCACGCGCAAACGAAGGCACGCCGGGCCACCGCCGTTCTGCATGCTCTGCTTGAGGTCGAACACCTTGACCTCCCGCACCGGGCCACCCTGGCTGGTCAACTGGCCCAGATAGGCCCAGACCCGCTCGTTGTTGCGGCATTCTTCCGGCACCACCAGCAGCATGGAGCCGTCATCACGGCTGAGCAGCTGGCTGTTGAACAGGTAGGAACGCACCGCATCCTCCACCGTCACCGCTGCCCGCGGCACGCAGATGGCCTGGAAGTTGCCACCCTTGCTGGCCAGTTTAGCTCGCAGCTGGCCAAGTACCGCGTCGGTGTCGAGGAAAGCGTCCTCGTGGTAGAACAGCACCTCGCCGTTGCCCACCGCAATTACATCGTTGTGGAACACGCCCTGGTCGATCACGGCCGGGTTCTGTTGAGCGTAGACCACGCCGTCGTCGCTCAGGCCATGCAGCCGGGCCACGGCCTGGGAGGCTTCCAGAGTTTGCCGGGCCGGGTACTTCTGCGGCGCCGGGTAGCGGCTGTCGAAGGCGCTGCGGCCGTAGACGAAGAACTCCACACCGGCCTCGCCATAGGCACGGCAGAAACGCGTGTGGTTGGCTGCACCCTCGTCACCGAACTGTGCCACCGCAGGCAGTGCCTCGTGGTGGGCAAAGTGCCTGGCGTCGCTGAACATGGCCCCCAGCACGCGGCTGGTGGTCGGGTGCTCGATGCTGCGGTGGTACTTGCAATTGAGGTTGGCAGCAGTGAAGTGCACGCGGCCATCGGCAGTATCGGCACTAGGGCTGACCGTGGCGGCGTTGGCCACCCACATGCTCGAAGCCGAGCAACTGGCCACCAGCAATGGCATGGCCTCCTTGGCGGCACGCTGGATCACTTCGGCATCGCTGCCGCTGAAGCCCAGGCGGCGCAGCGCGGCCACATCCGGGCGCTCCTGCGGCGCCAGCACGCCCTGCTTGAAGCCCATGTCGGCCAGCGCTTTCATCTTCGCCAGGCCCTGGCGCGCGGCTTCGCGCGGGTTGGAACCCTGCTGGCTGTTGCTCTGCGAAGCCACGTTGCCGTAGGACAGGCCGCCATAGTTGTGGGTAGGCCCCACCAGGCCATCAAAATTCACTTCGTAGGATTTCATCGGCTAGGCTCCGTGACCTGTTGTTATAGGGTAATGCCCGGCGTCAGGGTCGCCGGCAAGGCAAGGCTGGCGGTCTCCAGCGAAGCCACGGGGTAAGCGCAGTAATCGGCTGCGTAATAGGCACTGGCGCGGTGGTTGCCACTGGCGCCCACACCACCGAACGGCGCACTGCTGGCGGCACCGGTCAGTTGCTTGTTCCAGTTGACGATGCCGGCGCGGCTGCGCAGCCAGAAGTACTGGTAGCGGGCACGGGAGTCGGACAGCAAGCCGGCGGCCAGGCCGTACTGGGTGTTGTTGGCCTCGTCGATGGCAGCATCGAAGTCTGCATAGCGCACCACCTGCAGCAGCGGGCCGAAGAACTCTTCGTCCGGGCGCTCGGCCACGGCAGTGACATCGACAATGCCTGGGGTCAGCAGCGCGGCATCGGCCTGCGGCTGGGTCATTTCCAGCAGTTTCACCGCACCCTTGGCGACCAGTTCGGCCTGGGCCGCAATCAGCGCCCGTGCCGCCTGCAGCGAAATCACCGAGCCCATGAACGGCGCGGGCTGCTGGTCGAACGCGCCGACCGTGATGGTTCTGCTCACCTCGACCAGCCGCGCAAGCAGCGCATCGCCCCAGGCGCCTTGCGGCACCAGCAGGCGACGGGCGCAGGTGCAGCGCTGGCCAGCGGAAATGAACGCCGACTGGATGATGGTGTACACCGCGGCGTCGAGGTCCTTCACCTCATCCACCACCAGCGGGTTGTTGCCACCCATTTCCAGGGCCAGGATTTTGTCCGGGCGACCGGCGAACTGCTGGTGCAGCAGGTTGCCGGTGCGGCTGGAGCCGGTGAAGAACAGGCCATCGATACCCGGATTGGCGGCCAGCGCCACGCCGGTTTCACGCGCTCCCTGCACCAGGTTCAGCACACCCGCCGGCAGGCCGGCGGCAATCCAGCAATTAACGGTCAGTTCGGCGACCTTGGGCGTCAGCTCACTGGGCTTGAACACCACGCAGTTGCCCGCCAGCAACGCTGGCACGATATGGCCGTTGGGCAAGTGGCCGGGGAAGTTGTACGGGCCGAACACCGCCACCACGCCGTGGGGCTTGTGCCGCAGCACGGCCGTGGCATCGGCCAGCGGGCCGCTCTTTTCGCCGGTACGCTCGCGGTAGCTCTGTACCGAGATCGCCACCTTGTTGATCATGCTGGTGACTTCGGTCGCCGACTCCCACAGGGGCTTGCCGGTTTCCTCGCCGATGCACTGGGCCATGGCTTCGGCATGCGCTTTCAGTTGCGTGGCGAACTTCTCCAGCACATCGATACGTGCTTCCAGGCTCAATTGCGCCCAGGCCGGGAAGGCCTGACGCGCAGCCTGCACGGCAGCATCCACCTGGCTGGCGTCGGCGCCCTGCCCCTCCCAGACGACGGCTTGCGTCACCGGGTTGAGCGACTGCAGGGTTTCGCCCTGGCCGGCCTGCCAGTTGCCTGCGATGTAATGCGTGGTCATTTATTTGGCCTCCCGGCTTGCCGACAGCGGCACTGCGCGTACGTTGTCGCCGGCACCCATGCGCAGACGCTTGGCCGTCAGGGGGTCGACCACCAGGGTACCGGCGGCCAACCGCGCAGGTGCAGCCGTGATGCGGCAGTCGTCGCGCTTGCGGTTGTGAATGATGTAAGGCGTGGCGTCATCGCCCGGTGTGCCCACGGCCAGCACCAAGGTCTGGCTTTCGCGTACGGCGCGGATCTTGTCGGTGTCGCACTCGATGGCCGGGCCGGCATCGAAGATGTCGACGTAGCCCTGGTAGTTGAAGCCTTCCTGCTTGAGCATGGCCAGCGCCGGCTCGGTATCCTTGTGCACGCGGCCGATAACGTTGCGCGCCGCCTCGGAGAGGAAGCAGGTGTACAGCGGAAACTTCGGCATCAGTTCGGCAATGAACGACTTGTTGCCCACGCCGGTGAGGTAGTCGGCCTGGCTGAACTCCATCTTGAAGAAGTGCCGGCCCAGGCTTTCCCAGAACGGCGAGCGGCCCTGCTCGTCGGACATGCCGCGCATTTCGGCGATGATCTTCTTGCCGAACAGCTCGGGGAACTCGGCGATGAACAGCATGCGCGCCCGCGACAGCAGGCGGCCGTTGAGGCCGGAGCGGTAGTCGCTGCGCAGGAACAGCGAGCACAGTTCGGAGTTGCCGGTCAGGTCGTTGGCCAGGAACAGGGTGGGGATTTCACGGTAGATCTTCAGTTCCTGCGAGGCGCTGACGGTCAGGCCGACACGGAAGTTGTACCAGGGCTCGCGCAGGCCGACGGCACCGGCGATGGCACTGATGCCCACCACCATGCCTTCGTCGTTTTCCAGCACGAACAGGTAGTCGGTGTCGCCACGCTCGGCTTCGCCGCGGAAGCTTTTCTCCGCCCAGCCAACGCGATGCCCCAGGCGCTCTTCGTTGGCCGGCAGCGTGGTCAGCCCAGTGGTACCGGTGCTGCGTGCCAATTCGATCAACGCAGGCAAATCGCTGCTGCGTACAGGACGAACGATCATGCTATCTCCTTTTGCGGCGGCGGCGGCCGGCGCGAAACTCTTCTAACGCATCAATCCCGAAACGTCTGTTGCCAGACCTCAGACCGCGACCAGTCGCACGCTGGCACCCTCGCCCACCCCCAGCGCCTCGGCAGCTGCCAGGCTCAGGCTGACCGGTTTGCCCGGCACCCAGTCCAGCTCCAGCAGCACCGCGCGGTAGTCCTGCAACTGGCCGTTGCACACCAGGTATGGGCGCCCACCCTTGATCGGGGCGTCCTCGAGCTTGACCGGCACCACCCGGCTCTGGGCGATCGAGCGGATACCCGAGGTACGCGCATGCAGGGTCGGGCCACCATCGAAGATGTCGATGTAGTGCTCGGTCTCGAAGCCTTCGCGCATGAGGATGTCGAAGGTAATCTGCGCCCGAGGGTGCACCTGCCCCATGGCTTCCTGTGCCAGGTCAGGCAGCAGCGGCACGTAGATCGGGTAGTGCGGCATCAGTTCGGCGAGGAAGGTGCGGCTTTTCAGGCCGCACAGGCGCTCGGCGTCGGCGTAGTTGAGGTCGAAGAAGTTGCGGCCGATGGCATCCCAGAACGGCGATTCACCCTGCTCGTCGCTGTAGCCGACGATCTCGGTCACCACCGACTCGGCGAAACGCTCCGGGTGAGCGGCCATGAACAACAGGCGGCCACGCGAATTGAGCTCGGCCCAGCCACTGTTCACCAGTTCCGGCAGCACATAGAAGCTGGTCAGCAGGCTGTTGCCGGTCAGGTCATGGCACAGCGACAGGACGTGAATCTTGTTGTGGATCTTCAGCTCGCGCGATGCGTGCACGAAGGTCTCGTTACGAAAACTGTAGAACGGCTCAGAGTAGCCGGCCGAAGCGACGATGGCCGAGCAACCGGCCAGCTTGCCCGTTTCGCTGTCTTCGAGCACGAAGAAGTAGCTTTCTTCACCATTGAAGCTGACCTCGGCGGCGAAGGAAGTCTCGGATGCGGCGATCTTGTCGCCCAGGCGAGCGCTGTCGTCCGGCAGCGAGGTGACACCAATGGGGCTGTCTGCAGCCATGCGCTGCACTTCGTTCAGATCAGCCATTTGCGCGGGGCGCATCACCAGCATGGTGTCACTCCTTTGGAATACGGGCCGCTCACGGCGGCACGGGAAAACGGCAAGTGCACTGGCACCTGCACTGGGATCGGGTATCACCGGCTCGGTGCAGACTCGGGCTGAGCCTGCGCCGGGGCCGGCGAAGGGACCACGGGCGGATCAGCCCTTGGTCAGGGTGGCCACGGCGCGCTCGAAGCGGCCCAGGCCTTCATCGATGTCGGCGTCTTCAACCACCAGGCTTGGTGCGAAGCGGACCACGTCCGGGCCGGCCTGCAGCACCATCACGCCTTCTTTTTCGGCGGCGTTGAGCACATCCTTGGCCTTGCCTTTCCAGGCCTCGGTCAGCACACAGCCCAGCAGCAGGCCAACGCCACGCACCTGGCTGAACAGGTTGTACTGCTGGCCGATCTGCTCCAGGCGGACCTTGAAGCGTTCATGCTTGGCCTTGATACCGGCGAGGGTTTCCGGGGTATTGACCACGTCCAGCACCGCACAGGCGACGGCGCAGCCCAGCGGGTTGCCGCCGTAGGTGGTGCCGTGGGTGCCGACGGCCAGGTGCTTGGCCAGCTCGGTGGTGGTCAGCATGGCACCGATCGGGAAACCGCCGCCCAGGCTCTTGGCGCTGGTTAGGATGTCCGGGGTAACGCCATAGTGCTGGTAGGCATACAGCGAACCGGTACGGCCAACGCCGGTCTGCACTTCGTCGAAGATCAGCAGGGCATTGTGTTCGTCACACAGTTTGCGCGCGCCTTCCAGGTAGGCCTTGTCGGCCGGCACCACGCCACTCTCGCCCTGGATCGGCTCGATCACCACGGCGCAGGTCTTGTCGGAAATCTGTGCCTTCAGCGCTTCCAGATCGTTGTACGGCACATGGCTGATGCCGGTGATCTTCGGGCCGAAGCCATCGGAGTACTTCGGCTGGCCACCGACACTGACGGTGAACAGGGTACGGCCGTGGAAGCTGTTAACGGTGGCGATGATTTCGTGCTTTTCCGGCCCGAAGCGGTCGTGGGCAACGCGACGGGCCAGCTTGAAGGCGGCCTCGTTGGACTCGGCGCCGGAGTTGCAGAAGAACGCACGGTCGGCAAAGGTGGCGTCCACCAGCTTGTGGGCCAGGCGCAGGGCCGGCTCGTTGGTGAATACGTTGGATACGTGCCAGAGGGTGTTGGCCTGCTCGGTCAGGGCCTTGACCAGTGCCGGGTGGCAGTGGCCCAGGGCGTTGACCGCGATGCCACCGGCAAAGTCGATCAGCTCGCGACCCGACTGGTCCCAAACTCGGGAGCCCTCGCCTCGCACAGGAATGAAGGCCGCCGGAGAATAGTTGGGGACCATGACCTGGTCGAAATCGGCACGTTGCACCGGGGCTTGCTCAACGGACATCTGAGTCTCCTGAAGAGGAACGCTGGCCTGGAAGTGGCGAGCGATGGGGGGATTGTAAGGACTGATCAGCGCCTGTCCTTGCGGCCAAGCGACAACTTGTTACAGCGCAAAACCCAGTTTTGACAAGGCTTTCGGCAATGCGACAAACACTGTCGCAATCGCGCAGTGTACGGGAGAGAGGGGGCTGGGTGAACGGGTGTTCACATAAGAATGGATACTGCCTGTGCCGGCCTCTTCGCGGGTAAACCCGCTCCCACAGGCTCTCCACAGAACCGGAAGATTGTGCGAACCCTGTGGGAGCGGGTTTACCCGCGAAGAGGCCGGCACAGGCGAAGGAAAACTCAGCCTTTTTCGGCAGGCGCCGAGCTCAGCTCGAACGGACTACTGCTACGCCGCTGGTTGCGATCCTCCCGCGGCGTTGCACCAAAGAAGTTGCGATAGGCACTGGAAAAATGCGGCCCCGAGGAGAAGCCACAGGACAGCCCGATCTGGATGATCGACTTGCTGGTCTGCATCAGCATCTGTCGCGCCTTGTTCAGCCGCAGCTCCAGGTAATACTGGCTCGGCACGCGGTTCAGGTACTGCTTGAAGATGCGCTCCAGCTGCCGGCGTGACACGCACACGTGCTGGGCAATTTCGTCGGTGGTCAGCGGCTCTTCGATGTTGGCCTCCATCAGCAGCACCGCCTGGGTCAGCTTGGGATGGCTGGAGCCCAGGCGGTTCTGCAGCGGAATGCGCTGGCGCTCGCCACCCTCGCGGATGCGCTCGACCACCAGCTCCTCCGACACCGCCCCGGCCAGTTCCGCCCCGTGGTCACGGGCCAGCACTGCCAGCAGCAGGTCGGTCACGGCCATGCCGCCACAAGCAGTCAGACGATCGCGATCCCAGTCGAACAGGTGGCTGGTGGCGATCACCTTGGGAAAGCGCTCGGCAAAATCATCCTGCCAGCGCCAGTGCACCGCAGCCCGGTAACCGTCGAGCAGGCCCAGCATGGCCAGAGGGTAGACCCCGGCCGACAGGCCGCCGACCATGCAGCCACTGCGCGCAAGCTGCTTGAGCGCCGACGACAACGCCGCCCCCACCGCCGACGGCTGCTCGTCAGCCAACAGGAACAACTTTTGACACCCCTCAAGGCGGCCATTCCACGGCTCGCCCGGCAGGCGCCAGCTACCCTCTTGCGCCGGTTCCGCCTGCAGGAAGACCAGCTCGTAGGACACCTCCGGGTGCACCCGCTGCGCCACCTGCAACACTTCCTCGGCCAGCGCCAGGGTCAAGGGCCTGGTACTGGGCCAGATGAGAAAACCGATTCGCTGGGTGGTCATAGGGTGCGGTCCGAAACCTGAGGTCGTTCGAGTCTGTGCGCCGGGTCAGGCTGCGCTCGCCGCGCAGCATGCCCTATTCTGGTGCAAAAATGCAGTTTTTACTTCAGGCTGCCGGAGAGGAACTGCTTCAGGCGCTCCGACTGCGGGTTGGCCAGCACCTCGCGCGGGCAGCCGGTTTCTTCCACCAGGCCCTTGTGCAGGAACACCAACTGGTTGGACACCTCACGGGCAAAGCCCATTTCGTGAGTCACCACCACCATGGTGCGGCCTTCCTGGGCCAGCGCCTGCATCACCTTGAGCACATCGCCGACCAGCTCCGGGTCCAGCGCCGAGGTCGGCTCGTCGAACAGCATGACCTCCGGCTCCATGGCCAGCGCCCGGGCAATTGCCACACGTTGCTGCTCGCCGCCGGACATGTGCCCCGGGAAGGCGTCCTTGCGGTGGGCGACACCGACCTTGGCCAGATAGTGCTCGGCCTTTTCCAGGGCCTCCTTGCGGTTCACGCCCAGCACGTGCACCGGCGCTTCGATGATGTTTTCCAGCGCAGTCATGTGCGACCACAGGTTGAAGTGCTGGAAAACCATCGACAGGCGCGAGCGCATGCGCTGCAGCTGACGCGGGTCGGCAGCCTTGAGTGCGCCGTCCTTGCCCGGTACCAGCTTCAACTCTTCGTTGTTGAGCAGGATCTTGCCGGCGTGCGGCTGCTCCAGCAGGTTGATGCAGCGCAGGAAGGTCGACTTGCCCGAACCGCTGGAGCCGATGATGCTGATGACATCGCCTGCCTTGGCCGACAGGGACACGCCCTTGAGCACTTCATGGCTGCCGTAGCGCTTGTGCAGGTCTTGGACTTCGAGTTTGTACATGCTGTCGATTCTCACAAAGCGGTCAGTGCTTGCGCGGCGCCAGGTAGCCGAGCCAGCGGCGTTCGGCCATCTTGAACAGGCGCACCAGGATGAAGGTCAGGCACAGGTAGAACACGCCCGCCGTGATATAGGCCTCGAAAGGCAGGTAGTACTGGGCATTGACCGTGCGCGCAGCGCCAGTGATGTCGATCAGGGTGACGATCGACGCCAGGCTGGTGGTCTGCAGCATCATGATCACTTCGTTGCTGTACTGCGGCAGCGCCCGGCGCAGGGCCGACGGCAGCAGAATGCGCCGGTACATCTTCATGCGCGACATGCCCATGGCCTTGGCCGCCTCGATCTCGCCATGCGGTGTGGCCTTGAGGCTGCCGGCGATGATTTCGGCGGTGTAGGCACTGGTGTTGATGCCAAACGCCAGGCAGGCGCAGAAGGTAGCGCTGGACAGCAGCGGCCACAGGAAGCTTTCGCGCACCGCCTCGAACTGCGCCAGGCCGTAGTAGATCAGGAACAGCTGCACCAGCATCGGCGTGCCGCGGATCACATACGTGTAGAGCCAGGCAACCAGGTTGACTGCCGGCTGCTTCGAAACCCGCATCAGCCCCAGCGGAATGGCCGCCAGCAGCCCGAAGAACAGCGAAATCGCCAGCAGCTTGAGGGTGGTCAGCAGGCCGCCGAAGTACATCGGCAGTGCCTCCCAGACGACGTTGTAGTCGAAGATCATAGCTCAACCACCTTGACGCCAACCGAGTAGCGGCGCTCCAGATACTTCAGGGCCAGCAGCGAGATGCTGGTCAGTACGAGGTACAGGGCCGCGACCGCCAGGAAGAAGGTGAAAGGTTCGCGGGTGGCGTCGGCCGCCTGCTTGGCCTTGAACATCATGTCCTGCAGGCCGACTACCGAAATCAGCGCGGTGGCCTTGGTCAGCACCAGCCAGTTGTTGGTGAAGCCCGGAATCGCCAGACGGATCATCTGCGGCACCTGGATGCGGAAGAACACCTGGCGGTTGCTCATGCCATACGCCACGCCCGCTTCGGCCTGGCCTTTCGGAATACCGAGGAACGCACCGCGGAAGGTTTCCGACAGGTAGGCACCAAAGATGAAGCCCAGGGTACCGATACCCGCGATCAGCGGATTCAGGTCGATGTAGTCTTCATAACCGAGCAGCGGCGCAACCCGGTTGATGATGTCCTGCCCGCCGTAGAAGATCAGCAGGATCAGGACCAGGTCCGGAATGCCACGAATCACCGTGGAATACAGATCGCCCAGCCAGGCCAGCCAGCGCACCGGCGACAAGCGCAGCGCCACACCGATCAGGCCGAGCACGATGGCCAGGGCCATCGACGACAGGGCGAGCTGAAGCGTCAGCCACGCCCCGTCGAGGATGACTGCCCCGTAGCCTTTCAACATGATGAGGTCCTCGACCTAGAGAATGAAAAATGGTGCAAACCTCAGAGCCTCTGCTGTTTGCACCATTGCACAGGTGAAACCCGACGTCTTAGTTCGAGTCTGGACCGTAGATGTCGAAGTTGAAGTACTTCTTCTCGATTTCTTTGTACTTGCCGTTGGCGCGGATGGCGTCGATGGCAGCGTTGATGCGGTCGACGTTGGCCTTGTCACCCTTGCGCACGGCAATACCGATGCCGTCACCGAAGTACTTGGCGTCGGTGAAGGACGGGCCTACGAAGGCGAAGCCCTTGCCGGCGTCGGTCTTGAGGAAGCCGTCTTCCAGCAGGGTGGCGTCAGCCACGGTGCCATCGAGGCGGCCAGCTGCCACGTCCAGGTAGATTTCGTTCTGGGTGCCGTAAGGAACCACGGTGGCACCTTTGGCGCCCAGTACTTCCTTGGCGAAGCGGTCGTGGATCGAACCGCGCTGCACACCAATCTTCTTGCCCTTGAGCTCATCCAGACTTTCACTGACGGCGGTACCTTCCTTCATCACCAGGCGCGCCGGGGTCAGGTAATAGCGCTTGGTGAAGTCGACCGATTTCTTGCGGTCGTCGGTGATCGACATGGACGACAGGATGGCGTCGATCTTGCGCACTTTCAGCGCCGGGATCAGGCCGTCGAACTCTTGCTCGACCCAGGTGCACTTGGCTTTCATCTCTTCGCACAGGGCGTTGCCGATGTCGTAGTCGAAACCGGCGATGCTGCCGTCTGGCTGCTTGAAGGCGAAGGGTGGGTAGGCGGCTTCGATGCCGATTTTCAGCGGTTTTTCATCGGCCTGCGACACCAGGGAAAACACGGACAGCGCCAGGGCGCCAAGCAGTGCGAGCTTCTTCATCAGGTAACTCCATCGGTACGAAGCAATACAAGGCAGGTAACGGCTGCCCGATATGCGAATGGGTACAACGCGAGCCGCGCAGGGTTCGACCAAGGTCGCAGACCACGAGCGAGTGAGTGGCATTTTAACGACAGCCCGGTAGTCGATATTTCTTCAAAGCGACAACTACTTACAGAAGCGCTTGAAACGGCAGCGGGCGATGTTGACAGCCATTGCAAAATATGCAAAAGCGCAAGAAATAGAACCTATAGTACTAGCAATTCCCGGGCCTATTATTGGCAAAGCCTTGTATTACGGCAAGTGCAGCGTGCCGAGTCGCAAAAAACGCTGCGAAAACGCCCCGAAACAGGCCGGAATTGTTTCCTGCCGCCCCGATATTGTGCGGCGTCGGTGACAGAACAGTTACCGATGAATGTCGGGTAACAGTAAAGCAAAAACCCCGCCGGTTGCCCGGGCGGGGTTCTTGTTGGCTGATCTCACAGATACAGTACAGGCCTCAGGCGCATGCCTTACCCTGTGGGAGCGGCTTCAGCCGCGAACACCGGCAACGCCGGTGCCATCCACCGCGCTGGGTTCTTCGCGGCTAAAGCCGCTCCCACAGGAATTGAACAAAGCCGCGCTTCCCTGCTTCGCAATCAGGCAGAAGCCAGGCTCATCGCCTTGTGGGTATCGATCAGGTGCTGCACCACGCCCGGGTCGGCCAGGGTGGAGATGTCACCCAGTGCATCGTACTCACCCGTGGCAATCTTGCGCAGGATGCGGCGCATGATCTTGCCCGACCGGGTCTTCGGCAGCCCCGGCGCCCACTGGATCACATCCGGCGAGGCGATCGGGCCGATTTCCTTGCGCACCCAGTTCTTCAGCTCCAGGCGCAGCTGCTCGCTGGCCTCGATACCGGCATTGAGGGTGACATACACATAGATGCCCTGCCCCTTGATGTCGTGCGGCACACCCACCACCGCAGCCTCGGCCACTTTCGCATGCGCCACCATGGCACTCTCGATCTCGGCAGTCCCCATGCGGTGACCGGATACGTTCAGCACGTCATCCACGCGACCGGTGATCCAGTAGTAGCCATCCTCGTCGCGGCGCGCACCGTCGCCGGTGAAGTACATGCCACGGAAGGTCTTGAAGTAGGTATCGACGAAACGGTCGTGGTCGCCGTACAGCGAACGCGACTGGCCCGGCCAGGAGTCGAGGATCACCAGGTTGCCTTCGGCAGCGCCCTCGATCAGATTGCCCAGGTTGTCCACCAGCGCCGGCACCACACCGAAGAACGGGCGGGTTGCCGAGCCCGGCTTGAGGCCGGTAGCACCCGGCAGCGGGCTGATCAGGATGCCGCCGGTCTCGGTCTGCCACCAGGTGTCGACGATCGGGCAACGCTCCTTGCCCACGGTCTTGTAGTACCAGTTCCAGGCTTCGGGGTTGATCGGCTCACCCACCGAGCCCAGCAGGCGCAGGCTGGACCCATCGGCACCTTCAACAGCAGCCTGCCCTTCGGCCATCATCGCGCGGATGGCGGTCGGCGCGGTGTACAGGATGTTGACCTTGTGCTTGTCGACGATCTTCGACACGCGGGTGATGTCAGGGTAGTTCGGCACGCCCTCGAACAGCAGGGTGGTGGCGCCATTGGCCAGCGGGCCGTAGACAATGTAGCTGTGGCCGGTGACCCAACCCACATCGGCGGTGCACCAGTACACCTCGCCCGGGCGATAGTCGAACACACGCTCGTGGGTCAGCGCTGCGTATACCAGGTAGCCGCCGGTGGTGTGCAGCACGCCTTTCGGCTTGCCGGTAGAGCCGGAGGTATAGAGGATGAACAGCGCTTCCTCGGCACCCATCTCTTTCGGCGCGCAGTGGCTGGAGGCGACTTTCATCAGGTCTTCGTACCAGATGTCGCGGTGCTGGTGCCAGGCAATGTCGCCACCGGTGCGCTTGCACACGATGATCTTCTGCACACTGTTGGTTTCAGGGTTGGTCAGCGCCAGGTCGACGTTGGCCTTGAGCGGGGTACGCCGGCCACCACGCACGCCTTCGTCGGCGGTGATCACGATCTTGGACTTGCAGTCGATGATACGGCCGGCCAGCGCCTCGGGCGAAAAGCCGCCGAACACTACCGAATGGATCGCACCGATACGCGCACAGGCCAGCATGGCGACCACGGCCTCGGGGATCATCGGCATATAGATGGTGACCACGTCACCGCGGTGCACATCCTGGCCACGCAGGGCGTTGGCGAACTTGCAGACCTGCTCGTGCAGTTCGCGGTAGGTGATGTTGCGGTGTTCGGAAGGGTCGTCGCCTTCCCAGATGATGGCCAACTGGTCGCCGCGCTCTTCGAGGTGGCGGTCCAGGCAGTTGGAGGAAACGTTCAGAGTGCCGTCGGCGAACCATTTGATATCGACGTGATGGTCGTCGAAGGAGGTCTGCTTGACCTTGGTGAACGGCTTGATCCAGTCGATGCGCTGGGCCTGCTCGCGCCAGAAGCCGTCCGGGTTGATCACCGACTGCTGGTACATGGCCTTGTAGGTGGCCTCGTCGGTCAGGGTGGTGGCCGCAACCTCGGGACGAACGGGATACAGTGGAGCCGCACTCATCTGTGTTACCTCGGTGTAATAGTTGTTTTTGTATGGAACCGTTTGTAACTGTACCAGAGCGACAAAAGCCATTCGACGTTGGTAGTAATTTGGTACGCCCGTTCTGGCAAAGCGCTCTGGCACGCACCTTACAGCCCAGGCGAGAAAAAAAGGGGGCGCTTGCCAGAGGATTGTTACAGATTCTGTCAAAACACTTTATCAAAAGACCCACTGTTTCGGCCTTGGCCCCAGCCATAAAATTCACCTCGCCAGCAACGGCAAGGCGATTAACAACTGGTAACAGCCCCCACGAAGGCAAGCGTTAATCCCCATCCAAACCCGATAGTTAAAACTAGCAATACTCGCGGCGCCATAAGCGCCGCGTGCCCCCTCACGACCTTAGACAGGTAAATTGAAAATGAAAGCTTTACTGGTATTGGTACTTGGCAGTCTTTGCGGCGCGGCGATGGCCGGCGAAGCCAAAGATGCCGAGCAGATTCCGGTTGAACAGTACAGTTACTCGCAGCACCTGGACATTGCTCGCGTCATTTCCATGAGCGAAGTGCCCAATGTGTGCGAAGTCGTGCCCGCCCGCATGACCTACGAGGACTCCAAGGGCCAGAAGCACATTCTCGAATACCGCGTGATGGGGAACGGCTGCTCGAACGGCTGATGCCTTGTGAATTGGGGGCCCAGTGGGCCCCTATCGCGACACAAGGCCGCTCCTACAAGTATTGCGCAGCTTTCAAGTCAGGCGCAGTACCTGTAGGAGCGGCCTCGTGTCGCGATAGGACTGCGCAGCAGTCCCAGGTTCTTTGCCAAACAACTAATCTACAGACTTGTTAAGCGAATAATCTCTTAACTTGTTTGCAATGGTCGTATGCGAAACACCCAATCTTTTCCCTAAAGCCCGACTACTGGAAAACTCTCCCATCAAACTTTCCAGCACCGCTTTTTCAAAGCGCCCGACAATCTGCGAAAGATCCCCATCCAGCGAAAACTCACCCAGCGGTGGGCGCACGCCGTAATCCGGCAAACGTATATGTTCACTTTTGACCACGCCGCCTTCGCATAACGAAACCGCCTGGAACAACACGTTTTCCAACTGCCTCACATTACCCGGCCAATGATACTGGCCGAGTTTGTCCATTGCCGCCGGCGCCAGGCGCGGCATGGCGCAGCCGATCTGTCGGCTGGCCTGGTCGAGAAAATGCTGCACCAGCCCTTCCAGGCCATCCATGCATTCGCGCAATGGCGGAATGTGCAGCGACAACACATTGAGCCGGTGATACAGGTCCTGGCGAAACTCGCCACGAGCACACAATTCGGACAAATCCACCTGGGTCGCGCAGATCACCCGCACATCCAGGTACACCTCTTCATCACTACCTACGCGACGGAAGCAGCCATCCTGCAGAAAACGCAGCAGCTTCACCTGCAGGCGCGGGCTCATCTCCCCTACCCCGTCGAGGAACAGCGTGCCACCGGCAGTCAGTTCCAGCAGCCCCAGCTTGCCCTCGGCCCGCGCCCCTTCGAATGCCCCGGGGCCGTAACCGAACAGCTCGGTCTCGGCCATCGATTCGGGCAACCCGGCGCAGTTGAGCGCCATCAGCGGTGACTGGCCGCGCGGACTGGCCAGGTGGCAGGCACGCGCCAGCAGCTCCTTGCCGGTGCCGGTCTCGCCCTCGATCAGCAATGGCGCGTCCAGCGGGGCCATGCGCCGCGCCTCGCGTACCACCGCAGCCATCACCCGCGAGCTCTGGAAGATGCTGTCGAAACCGCGCAACTCCTGCTTGCGCACGTTGTAGATGCGCTCACCGATACGGTCAGCGCGGTGCAGGGTCAACACCGCACCAGCCAGCGCCTCGCTGTCGTCGTGCTCGGACTGCAGTGGCGCGATATCAGCCAGGAACACATCGCCCTTGACCTTGATGCGCAGGCCGTTGATACGCGACTTGTTGGCCCGCACCAGCTCTGGCAGGTCGAAGTCCTCCACATAGCGCGCCAGCGGCATGCCCGGCACCTCGTCCACCCGCACTCCCAGCAACTGCGCAGCGGCGCGGTTGGCGGCGACAATGCTGCCGCCCATGTCGATCGACAGCACCGGGAAGTCCAGCGCCCCCAGCAGCGCATTCAGCTCCATGTGCCGGCGTTCGCTGGGCATCAGCCCCACGCGCTTGACACCGAATACCCCGGCGATCGCCTCGAACTTCGGTCGCAGCGCCTGGAACTGCAAATTGATCAGGTTCGGGCAATGCAGGTAGATGGCGTTGCCATGGTCACCGCCCACCTCGCCGCGCAGCACGTTGATGCCGTACTCCACCAGCAGGTTGAGGATGTCGCGCAGGATGCCAATACGGTTCTGGCAGTGCACTTTGATACGCATGAAGGCTCTCGAAGCGCCAATGTTTTTCAACACCGCGCGGAAAAGTCGTAAAGATAAGCTGACAAAAACAGCCGAAGCTTCAGCCTGATGCCTCGGATTTTCCGACACTTGCACCTTTTTGTAAAATTATCGTTACGAAAACATCGCCAAAAGCCAACACCTTCCACGGGCCAACCCCGTGCAAAGTGGCCAGCGAAGGGATATTCCTTGGGTATGTCCTGCACATAACAAGAAAAGCCCTCACCAGGAGAGCCACATGAAACAGACGCAATACGTGGCACGCGAGCCCGATGCGCATGGTTTTATCGATTACCCGCAGCAAGAGCATGCGGTATGGAACACCTTGATCACCCGTCAGCTGAAAGTGATCGAAGGCCGCGCGTGCCAGGAATACCTGGACGGCATCGACCAGCTCAAGCTGCCCTATGACCGTATTCCGCAACTGGGCGAGATCAACAAGGTGCTGGGCGCCACCACCGGTTGGCAGGTTGCCCGGGTGCCGGCGCTGATCCCTTTCCAGACCTTCTTCGAACTGCTGGCCAGCAAGCGCTTCCCGGTGGCCACCTTCATCCGCACTCCGGAAGAGCTGGATTACCTGCAGGAACCCGATATCTTCCACGAGATCTTCGGCCACTGCCCGCTGCTGACCAACCCCTGGTTCGCCGAATTCACCCATACCTACGGCAAGCTCGGCCTGGCCGCGACCAAGGAACAGCGCGTGTACCTGGCACGCCTGTACTGGATGACCATCGAGTTCGGCCTGATGGAAACCGCGCAGGGCCGCAAGATCTATGGCGGCGGCATTCTCTCGTCGCCAAAGGAGACCGTCTACAGTCTGTCTGACGAGCCCGAGCACCAGGCCTTCGACCCGATCGAGGCCATGCGCACACCGTACCGCATCGACATTCTGCAACCGTTGTATTTCGTGCTGCCGAACATGAAGCGCCTGTTCGACCTGGCCCACGAAGACATCATGGGCATGGTTCACAAAGCCATGCAGCTGGGCCTGCACGCACCGAAGTTTCCACCCAAGGTCGCTGCCTGAGCGACCTTGCCGATAACAACTCGAACCGGAAAACACCACATGAATGCCTTGAACCAAGCCCATTGCGAAGCCTGCCGCGCCGACGCACCCAAGGTCACCGACGAAGAGCTGGCCGAACTGATTCGCGAAATCCCGGACTGGAACATCGAAGTACGTGACGGCCACATGGAGCTGGAGCGCGTGTTCCTGTTCAAGAACTTCAAGCACGCCCTGGCGTTCACTAATGCCGTGGGCGAGATCGCCGAAGCCGAAGGCCACCACCCGGGCCTGCTGACCGAGTGGGGCAAGGTCACTGTGACCTGGTGGAGCCACTCGATCAAAGGCCTGCACCGCAATGACTTCATCATGTGCGCACGCACCGACAAGGTTGCCGAGGCTGCCGAAGGCCGCAAGTGACACCCTGCCCGTAAACCTGACTGCGGCGTACATGCCGCGGCCAGGTTCATACACGCCGGCTCCACGCTTCTGTCATACCCAATCGCCCAATGCCTGTCTCTCTCGGAATCAGCCGCTGAAACGGCTGTCGCGCATATCTGAAACTAGGCGCTCTTCAAATCCGCGAGACAGAAAATGTCTCCTATCCTCGTACAATCCCGAACTGAAAACTGCGCTTGGCGCTTCGCAAAAAGCCTGCGCCAGCCCAGATGTCTTCAGGCTTGATACACCACGCTTGCCCAGCATGGACAACTTTCGTGATGTAGCGGGAACCGTCACGGCATACTCTACCTGCCACGGAACCCTACGCAGCAATGCGTTCTACCGCAGCAACGCCGTGATCCCCTCCGCTGCCGACATGCTCCTGCTGGAGGAACTTGGCATTCGCGCCATTTTCGACCTGCGCGCTGACCAAGAGATCAAGGCAGAACCAGACATGATCCCCAGCGGCGCTACCTATCGGCAGTTCAATGTACTGCGTGAGCGTTTCGAAAGGACCGACCTCAGTACATTCAGCTTTGAGAGCGGTGAACAGACAGCCGCATTCATGGCGGATGTAAATCGCGACTTTGTGCAGAGCGCTGCAATTCGAGAGGTGTTAGGCGAAGTCCTGACGACAATGGCTGAAACCCAAGGCCCGGTATTGTTCCACTGCTCCGCAGGCAAAGATCGAACCGGCTGGGTTTCGGCACTGTTGTTGAGCATTGCAGGTGCCGATGAGGCCACGCTCATGAACGATTACCTGGCAACCAACACCTACACCGCCCAGCGCATCAACGCTGCGCTGGTAGCCATGCCAGAGGAAACCAGGGCCATCTACGCTCCGGTCATGGGCGTCGATGCGCACTACCTGAACGCCGCACTCGAACAAGTAGCGATCGTTTACGGTGACATGGACAACTATCTGCTCAATGGCCTGAACCTCACCCGGCAGTTACTCGGCGATTTACGCAGCAAACTGCTGATGTGACCCCAAGGGCCGCTGCAGTCAGCGGCCTGCCCCGGTCCGGTATCCGCCCGCAAAACCGACAAATGAACGGCAAAAAAACCAAACTGTCATCCAGACTTGTGTATCCTGCCCTTGCTTCGCGAAGCCTCAAACGCGCCTGGCGCAGACTTTTCACTCACACTTGCGAGGAACGACGAGATGCATGAAATCCCGAATCTTCCCTTCCCAAGCCTGAACCCAGAAGAGCCAACCGTGACCGTTCACGCCGAACCGGCAGCTGCCGTCGAGCAGGATGGTGACGATCAATCCAGCGCTGACCAGGAATAACCGCGCATCCCCCGACTGTGTGAAAACGGCTGACCTGCGGGCTACCCCCGTCATCACGTTTTCACACCGTCCAGAACCCACGTAGGCCCTCATGCCCCACTCACCGCGCCCCCTTGCGGTTACCCTGCAAGTCGTCTCCATCGTCCTCTTCACCTTCATCGGCTACCTGAACATCGGCATCCCGCTGGCCGTATTGCCTGGCTATGTGCACAACGACCTGGGCTTCAGTGCCGTGGTCGCGGGCCTGGTGATCAGCGTGCAGTACCTGGCCACCCTGCTCAGCCGCCCCACCGCCAGCCGCATCATCGACAACCACGGCAGCAAGAAGGCGGTCGTGTATGGCCTGGCCGGCTGCGGGCTCAGCGGGGTGTTCATGCTGGCCTGCGCCTTCCTCACTCACCTGCCCTGGCTGAGCCTTGCCTGCCTGCTGGTCGGCCGCCTGGTGCTCGGCAGCGCCGAAAGCCTGGTGGGCTCCGGTGCGATTGGCTGGGGCATTGGCCGCGTAGGTGCCGAAAACACGGCCAAGGTCATTTCCTGGAACGGCATCGCCAGCTATGGCGCGCTGGCCATCGGCGCTCCGTTGGGCGTGCTGATGGTCAAGGGCCTGGGGCTGTGGAGCATGGGCGTGAGCATCATCCTGCTGTGTGCACTCGGCTTGCTGCTGGCCTGGCCCAAACAGGCCGCACCGATCGTCAGCGGCGTGCGCCTGCCATTCCTGAGGGTGCTGGGCAAGGTGTTCCCGCACGGCTCGGGGCTTGCCCTGGGCTCGATCGGCTTTGGCACCATCGCCACCTTCATCACCTTGTATTACGCCAGCCGTGGCTGGGCCAATGCGGCACTGACCCTGAGCCTGTTCGGCGCCAGCTTCATCAGTGCACGACTGCTGTTTGGCAACCTGATCAACCGGCTTGGCGGGTTCCGGGTGGCGATCGCCTGCCTGTCGGTGGAAACGCTTGGGCTGCTGATGCTGTGGCTGGCGCCCAGTGCCGAACTGGCGTTGGCGGGGGCCGCGCTGAGCGGGTTCGGCTTCTCGCTGGTGTTCCCGGCGTTGGGCGTGGAGGCGGTGAACCAGGTGTCGGCGGCCAACCGTGGGGCGGCGGTGGGGGCTTATTCGCTGTTCATCGATTTGTCGCTGGGAGTAACCGGGCCGCTGGTGGGCGCGGTGGCGGCAGGGTTCGGGTTTGCTTCGATGTTTCTGTTTGCTGCTGCGGCGGCGGCCTGCGGGCTGGTGTTGAGCCTGTATCTGTACAGGCAGGTGCGGCGGCAGCGGGGCCTCTAAAAACAGGGGGCGCTTTGCGCCCCTTTCGCGACACAAGGCCGCTCCTACAAGAAAAACGCGGTCTCTTGTAGGAGCGGCCTTGTGTCGCGATGGGCTGCAAGGCAGCCCCCGGGGCCGTGAAGGTCAGCGCTGGGCGTACTGCAGCACCACTTCCAGCGGGTGGCGCATCTGCCGCTCGGTCATGCGCTTGACCTGGCTGCGGCACGAGTAGCCCGTCGCCAGCGGCTCACCTTCCTTGTCCAGCTTGGTCGCCCACGACTGCTCGAAGATGGTCCGCGAAGTGTCCTGGTTACGCGCCTCGTGCCCATAGGTACCCGACATACCGCAGCAGCCAGTCGCCTCGGTCACCAGCTTCAGCCCCAAACGGGCGAACACCTGCTCCCACTGCCTGGTGCTCGCCGGCACATTGGTCTTCTCGGTGCAGTGCGCCATCAGGCGGAAGTTACCCGGCGCAGTCGGCGCCTGCTCCGGCAGCACATCCATCAACCACTCCTGCGGCAACAGCACCTGCGGGCAACCATCCAGGCCCGGTACTTTCTGGTACTCCTGGCGATACACCAAGGTCATCGCCGGGTCCAGGCCCACCAGCGGCACGCCGCACTCGGCCAGGGCCTTGAGCTGGGTGGCATTGCGGATCGCTGCCTTGGCGAACGCCCCAAGGAAGCCCTGAACATGCAGCGGCTTGCCGTTGGCACTGTACGGCGCCAGGAACACCCGGTGGCCCAGGCGGTGGGCCAGGTCGATGAAGGCCGACAGCAGCGGCGTTTCGAAGTAACGGGTGAAGGCGTCCTGCACCAGCACGATGCTGCGCTCGCGCTGCGCTGGAGTCAGCTCTCGCAGGGCCGGTACCGTGGCCACGCCAACGCGGCAGCGGGTCAGGGTGGCCTGGAAGTTGAAGCGGCTGATCAGCGGGCTGTCGACCATGCCGACCTTGTCGGCCAGCAGCTTGCTCACCCACTTCGAGCCCATCACCGCGTTGTACAGGCCTGGCGCGTGGGCCAGGTACGGGATGGTGAATTCCAGCGAACCGATCAGGTAGTCACGCAGCGGGCGCTGGTAGCGGCCGTGGTACAGCTCGAGGAAGCGCGAGCGGAAGTCCGGCACGTTGACCTTGATCGGGCACTGCCCGGCGCACGACTTGCACGCCAGGCAACCGGCCATGGCGTCGTAAACCTCATGGGAGAAGTCTTCCTGGCCCTGGCTGCGCGCACGGTTGTTGCGCAGGCGTGCCGGCAGGCCCTTGAGCCACGACACCTTGTTGCGCGCAGCCGCCAGTACATCGATGTTGGCCTCGCCCTGCAGGCGCAGCCATTCGCGCATCAGCGAAGCGCGGCCCTTGGGCGAATGCTGGCGTTCACGGGTGGCCTTCCACGACGGGCACATGGCGTCGTTGGGGTCGTAGTTGTAGCAGGCGCCGTTGCCGTTGCAGTGCACGGCGCTCGGGAAGTCCTGCCACACGCGTTCGTCGATGGTGCGGTCGAGGTCGCCGCGCAGGGTCACGCCATCGACCTTGGTCAGGCCCTCGGCGCTGTCTGGCGGGGTGCAGATCTTGCCCGGGTTGAGCTGGTTGTGCGGGTCGAAAGCCCCCTTCAGACGCTGCAGCGCCGGGTAAAGCTCGCCGAAGTATTCCGGTACGTATTCCGAACGCAGGCCCTTGCCGTGCTCGCCCCACAGCAAGCCGCCATAGCTTTTGGTCAGTGCCGCCACGGCGTCGGAAATCGGCTTGACCAGTGCGGCCTGGGCCGGGTCCTTCATGTCCAGCGCCGGGCGCACGTGCAGCACGCCGGCATCGACATGGCCGAACATGCCATAGGCCAGGCCATAGCCATCGAGCAGCGCACGGAAGTCGGCGATGTAGTCGGCCAGTTGCTCAGGCGGTACCGCAGTGTCTTCCACGAACGGCTGTGGGCGCACTTCGCCCTCGACGTTCCCCAGCAGGCCCACCGAACGCTTGCGCATGGTGTAGACGCGGGTCACCGCCTCGGCGCCCTCGGCCAGGGTGTGGCCCAGGCGCTCGACGCTGGTGTCGCTCTGCAGGTGCTGGATGAACGCTTGCACCTTGGCATTGACCTCGGCCGGCTGGTCGCCGCAGAACTCCACCAGATTGATGCCCAGGGTCGGTCGCTCGGGGTCGGCCGGGAAGTATTCGGCGACGCTGTGCCAGACGATATCCTTCATCGCCAGCATCAGCACCTTGGAGTCGACGGTCTCGATCGACAGCGGCTTGTGCGCCATCAGCGCGTTGGCATCACGCAGGGCATCCATGAAGCTGGTATAGCGCACGTTGACCAGCACGGCGTACTTGGGGATCGGCAGCACATTGAGCTTGGCTTCGACCACATAGCCCAGCGAGCCCTCGGCGCCGCACAGCACGCTATTGAGGTTGAAGCGGCCCTGCTCGTCGCGCAGGTGCGCCAGGTCGTAGCCAGTCAGGCAACGGTTGAGCTTGGGGAAGGTGGTTTCAATGAGGTCGGCCTGGGTTTCCTGGATGTCCCGCGCCATGCGGTACACCTCACCGATCCGGCCAGGCGCGGCACAGGCCTGTTCCAGCGCGGCATCGTCGATCGGCAGGCTGTGCAGGCGCTCGCCACCGAGCAGCACGCTGTGCAGCTCCAGTACATGGTCGCGGGTCTTGCCATAGGTGCAGCTACCCTGGCCACTGGCGTCGGTGTTGATCATGCCGCCGACAGTGGCACGGTTGGAAGTGGACAACTCGGGGGCGAAGAACAGCCCGTGCGGCTTGAGGGCCGCGTTGAGCTGGTCCTTGACGGTACCGGCCTGCACCCGCACCCAGCGTTCCTCGACGTTGATTTCGAGGATCTTGTTCATGTGCCGCGACAGGTCGACGACGATCCCGTCGGTCAGCGACTGGCCGTTGGTGCCCGTACCACCGCCGCGCGGGGTCAGCTTGACCTGCTGGAAGCGCGGCTCGGCCATCAGCGTGGCGACCCGCGCCACATCGTCGGCATCCAGCGGAAACACCGCCGCCTGTGGCAAGCGCTGGTAGATCGAGTTGTCGGTGGCCAGCACCGTACGGGTAGCGTAGTCGGCACTGATCTGGCCACGGAAGCCACTGTTGCGCAGGGCTTCGAGGAATTCGGGGTAGTTGGCGCTCGGGGCAACGGTCGGCAGCTGGGCGATCATCGAAGGATGGCCTCTTGATATGGGCTAATTCACGGGATTCCTGTCGTTCCGGCATGGATGCAGCCATGCAAGGATGACGTACAGGCCAATGTTCCTGTAGTTTCGCTTCAGGGGCAAACGGATAATCCTGCCGCTATTGATGACTTTCATGAATGAATTACCGCCATCTGACCCCGTCCATGTCGTTGTTGCTGGCTTTCGAAGCCGCCGCCCGGCATGAAAGTTACACCCGCGCCGCCGCCGAACTGTCACTGACCCAAAGCGCAGTCAGCCGCCAGGTGCAGGCATTGGAGCAGCAATTGGGCCTGACCCTGTTCCGCCGCGAGGGGCGCCAGGTGCAGCTGACCGATGTCGGCCGCCTGTACCAGCGCGAGCTCAGCGAAGCACTGGGGCGCATCCGCAGCGCCACCCTGCAGGCATTGGCCTACCAGTCGGGGGTGGGCACCTTGCGCCTGGCCACCCTGCCAACCTTCGGCTCGAAATGGCTGCTGCCACGCCTGCACGCCTTCTACAGTGCCCACCCGGGCATGCTGGTGCACATACACTCACGCATCGAAGCCATCAACTTCGACACCAGCGAGATCGATGCCGCCATCGGCGTGGCCAGCCACGATCTGCCCGGGTTGATCTGCCATCGGCTGCATGCCGAGGAACTGGTGGTGATATTGCCGCCGGAGGCTGGCGCGGAAAGCCAGGGCTGGAGCCCGGCACGCATCAGTGAAGAGGTGCTGCTGAATGTGGCCAACAACCCGCATGCCTGGGGTGAATGGTTCTCGCATCATGGCCTGGCGCACCGGGCAATGCGCCTGGGCCCAAGCTTCGAACTGACCTCGCACCTGATCCAGGCGGTACGGGCCGGGATCGGCATCGGCCTGGTGCCGCGCATCCTGGTGGAGGAAGAACTCGCCAAGGGCGAGCTGTACAGCCCGGGGGTGGCGTTTGCCAGCCAGCGCAGTTATTACCTGATCTATCCGCCGCGCAATGAGGCATTGCCGTCGCTGCGAGCGTTTCGCAGCTGGTTGCTCGAACAGATCTGATTGTTGGCTGTGCCGGCCTCTTCGCGGGTAAACCCGCTCCCACAGGGACATCACCTGAGCTTAAAGCAGCGCTAAACCTGTGGGAGCGGGTTTACCCGCGAAGAGGCCGGTACAGGCAATAAAAAACCCGAAGCCAGTTCCTGACTTCGGGTTCTTGTACGCTATCTGCGGCACCTTACTTGGCCATGCCACCCGCAGCGACACCGCCATTCATCCGGCGACGCGGCTTGACCATGTACACCACGAACATCGCGAACACCCACAGCGGCATCACATACACCGACACCTGGATATCCGGGATCATCAGCATGATGCCCAGGATCAGCACCACGAACGCCAGGCAGATGTAGTTGCCATAGGGGTACCACAGCGCCTTGAACAGCGGCTTCTGGCCAGTGCGGTCCAGGTGCTGGCGGAACTTCAGGTGCGAGTAGCTGATCATCGCCCAGTTGATCACCAGGGTGGCCACCACCAGCGACATCAGCAGCTCCAGTGCGTTCTGTGGCATCAGGTAGTTGAGCAGCACCGCGAAGAAGGTCACGGCGGCCGAAGCCAGGATCGAACGCACCGGCACGCCACGCTTGTCGACCTTGGCCAGCGATGCCGGGGCATCGCCCTGCTCGGCCATGCCCAGCAGCATGCGGGCGTTGCAGTATGTGCCGCTGTTGTACACCGACAGCGCTGCGGTCAGCACCACGAAGTTCAACAGGTGCGCAGCCACATCACTACCCAGCAGCGAGAACACCTGCACGAACGGGCTGCTGCCATAGCTGCCACCGGACGCATCGATGCTGGCGACCAGGTTGTCCCATGGGGTCAGCGACAGCAGCACCACCAGGGCACCGACATAGAAGATCAGGATGCGGTAGATGACCTGGTTGATCGCCTTGGGGATCACGGTCTTCGGCTTGTCGGCCTCGGCGGCGGTGAAACCGAGCATTTCCAGGCCACCGAAGGAGAACATGATGAAGGCCAGGGCCATCACCAGCCCGCTGACACCGTTCGGGAAGAAGCCACCATGCGACCACAGGTTGGCCACTGTGGCTTCTGGGCCGCCGCTGCCGCTGGTCAGCAGGTAGGCACCCAGGCCGATCATGCTGACAATGGCCACCACCTTGATGATGGCGAACCAGAACTCGGCTTCACCGAAGAACTTCACGTTCATCAGGTTGATGGCGTTGATCAGCACGAAGAAGCCTGCCGCCGTGACCCAGGTAGGGATTTCCGGCCACCAGTAGTGAACATACTTGCCGACCGCCGAAAGCTCCGACATGCCCACCAGGATGTACAGCACCCAGCAGTTCCAGCCGGACAGGAAGCCGGCGAAACCACCCCAGTAGGTGTGAGCGAAATGGCTGAACGAGCCGGCCACCGGCTCTTCGACGATCATTTCGCCGAGCTGGCGCATGATCATGAAGGCGATGAAGCCGCAGATGGCGTAGCCAAGGATCATCGACGGGCCAGCGGATTTCATCACGCCTGCCGAGCCGAGGAACAGGCCGGTACCAATCGCACCGCCGAGGGCGATCAACTGGATATGGCGGTTCTTCAGGCCCCGCTTGAGCTCGCCTGAATGCATGTTTTGTCCACTCATGAACGAAGTCACCTGCATTGTTTTTATCTGTGACGGAATCGGACCCACCGCGCTCGTGGCGCAGCGGAATGGGCAAGGTGGTTACCTTGGGTTTCTTGACCTCAGGTGCCGCCGGGGCGGGTCAACCAGGCGTGATCAAGAGTGCGCGGTACGCAAAGGAGTCACAGGTAAAACGCGGCGCACTGTATACCCCTGCAAACGCGCAGGCGTCAACGCACTGCATCGTTTCCTCGGGAAAAAACGCAGCGATCCTGTGGTGTGGGCCTTGAGAGGCGGAGTGATCGGCGTACATGGCGCCTCCATTTGTTGTTTTGTCAGCCTGTCTCTGTGGACAGGCTTTTGCACACGGCAATGGCGGCTATAACACCGTGGGGCGGGGGTTTGGGCAAGGGTGGGAGAGGCTTGGCCGGCTGTCTTGTTGAGGAAGCGGCGGCAAGGTTTGTTTACATGATTCGACCAAATCTGAAATCCTGGCTGAAATCGACCACATTCGTACAATTTTCTTTACAAGGCGGTTCGAGAACTTGCCAGTCGTCCGAAAAATACTTTTTGTTCAATATCTTGGGGCCGCTTTGCGGCCCATCGCGACACAAGGCCGCTCCTACAGAGGCCGCGTCAATTTCGAGTATTGCGCGGTTCCTGTAGGAGCGGCCTTGTGTCGCGAAAGGGCTGCAAAGCAGCCCCAAAATCTCACAGGCATAAAAAAACCAGCCCGAAGGCTGGTTCTCTTTCAACGCAAAAGCCAATCAGCCACGCGGTTTGCCGCGGCCACGCCCTGCAGGCTTGTCACCCTCAGGCTTGGCCGGACGCTTGCGCATCTCGCTCGGGCGCTCGGCCACGGTGCTGCCACGGCTGGACTTGCGCGGGGCCTCTTCACGCGCTTGGCGCGCCGGGCGTTCGCCGGCAGCTGCACCTTCCTGAGCCGGGCGCAGGTTGCGCACGCGCTCGCCACGGCCCAGCGGGCGGGTCGATTTGCGCTGCAGGCGCTCCATCTTGTCCTTGGCCTTGAGCTTCATGGCTGGCAGCGCCACCGGTTGCAGGCCCACTTCAGCAGCGAGGATGTCGATTTCGCCTTGGGTCATTTCCCGCCAGCGGCCCATCGGCAGGTCGGAGTTGAGGAACACCGGGCCGAAACGCACGCGCTTCAGGCGGCTGACCACCATGCCCTGGGACTCCCACAGGCGACGCACTTCACGGTTACGACCTTCCATCACCACGCAGTGGTACCAGTGGTTGAAGCCTTCGCCACCGGGTGCCTTCTGGATATCGGTGAACTTGGCCGGGCCATCTTCCAGCATCACGCCGGCCTTCAGGCGCTCGATCATCTCGTCGTCGACCTCACCACGCACACGTACCGCGTACTCACGGTCCATCTCGTAGGACGGGTGCATCAGGCGGTTGGCCAGTTCACCGTCGGTGGTGAACAGCAGCAGGCCGGTGGTGTTGATGTCGAGGCGGCCGATGTTGATCCAGCGGCCTTCTTTCGGCCGTGGCAGGCGGTCGAACACGGTCGGGCGACCTTCCGGGTCGTCACGGGTGCAGATTTCGCCATCGGGCTTGTTGTACATGATCACCCGGCGGGTGGCCTCGGCGGCCTCTTCGCGCTTGATCAACTTGCCATCCACGGCAATGGCGTCGTGCAGGTCGACGCGCTGGCCGAGGGTGGCCTCGACGCCGTTGACCTTGATGCGGCCTTGGCTGATCCAGGCCTCGACGTCACGGCGCGAGCCAACGCCAATGCGCGCCAGCACTTTCTGCAGCTTTTCGCCGGATGGAGGGGTGATCTCGGTATCTTGCAGGTCTTGCTCACTCATCTGGGCACCTCCCGGTGTAGGAATGAAATACGGGTTCTGGCGACGAACGCGCCAAAAGGCCGCGCATCATACGCGGTTCGGCGGCGGAACGCACTGGAGGGTAGAGGGTTTTGTGGGCTTTGCCAGAGGTTTCTGCCTAATGGTGAAGTATTGGCAGTGCTGGCCTCTTCGCGGGTAAACCCGCTCCCACAGGGATATCACAGGCTTTGAGAGTGATGCAGTACCTGTGCAAGCGGGTTTACCCGCGAAAGGGCCAGCACAGACAACAGAAGCTTCAGGGCAGTGACTTGCCCTCTTCTTCCACCGAGGCCTCAGCCTCTTCCTCGCGCAAATCATCAAAATCGGTCTTCAGCCCCTCTTCCATGGCATCCAGCTCCACCAGCAGGCTACGGAAGCTGGTCTCCTCCTTCGGCTCGGCAACCTCTTGCTCTTCCCCAAGGCTGGCATCCGCCAATGCCTGCAGGTGCGCCGGCACTGGCGCATCATCCGGGTCGAGCAGCGGCTCCGGCTCCATCTCCCGCAGTTCGGCCAAGGCCGGCAGTTCGTCCAGGCTCTTGAGGTTGAAATGGTCGAGAAACCCCTTGGTGGTGGCGAACATCGCCGGCCGCCCGGGCACTTCGCGGTAGCCGACCACGCGGATCCACTCGCGCTCCATCAGGGTCTTGATGATGTTGCTGTTCACCGCCACGCCCCGCACATCCTCGATTTCGCCACGGGTGATGGGCTGGCGGTAGGCGATCAGGGCCAGGGTTTCCAGCAGCGCGCGCGAGTAGCGCTGCGGGCGCTCTTCCCACAGGCGCCCGACCCACGGCGCAAAGTCCTCGCGAATCTGCAGGCGGTAACCGCTGGCCACCTCCTTGAGTTCGAAGGCGCGGCCACTGCACGACTTGCCCAGCAGCTCCAGCGCCTGCCTGAAGACTTTGGGCTCCGGTCGCTCGGCTTCCTCGAACAGCTCGTACAGGCGCTCCAGGGATTGCGGCTTGCCCGAAGCCAGCAGGAAGGCTTCGATCAGCGACGCCAGGTCGCGGGGTTCATTCAGGTTCATCAGGTTCTTCAACAAGCGCCGGGCGAAGCCGCACGTGGATGGCGGCGAAGGGTTCATTCTGCACCAGTTCGACCAGCGATTCCTTCACCAGCTCGAGAATCGCCATGAAGGTCACCACCACGCCCAGCTTGCCCTCCTCGGCGGCGAACAGCTCGACGAACGGCACGAAACCGCCGCCCTTGAGGCGTTCCAGCACCTGGCTCATGCGCTCGCGAGTGGACAAGGTCTCGCGGGTGATCTGATGGCTTTCGAACAGGTCGTTGCGGCGCATCACCTCGGCCATCGACACCAGCAGCTCTTCCAGGCTGACCTGGGGCAACAGCTTGCGCACCTTGGCCTGCGGCGCCTCCAGGCGCGGCACCACCACCTCACGACCGACCCGTGGCAACTCATCGATACCCTCGGCGGCAGCCTTGAAGCGCTCGTACTCCTGCAGCCGGCGGATCAGTTCGGCGCGCGGGTCACCCTCCTCCTCCTCGACGTCGGCCGAGCGCGGCAGCAACATGCGCGACTTGATCTCGGCGAGCATGGCAGCCATCACCAGGTATTCGGCGGCCAGCTCCAGGCGCACGCTCTTCATCAGTTCCACGTAGCCCATGTACTGCCGGGTGATTTCGGCTACCGGGATGTCGAGAATGTCGATGTTCTGCTTGCGGATCAGGTACAGCAACAGGTCCAGCGGGCCTTCGAAGGCTTCGAGGATGACTTCCAGGGCGTCCGGCGGGATGTACAGGTCCAGCGGCAGCTCGGTCAAGGCTTCGCCATAGACCAGGGCCAGTTGCAACTGCCGAGGCTCCTCGGCCTGTTCGGCCGGTGCCTCGGGTGTTTCCACCTGACTCACGCGCTGACCAGGAACGGCGTGGGATCGCCGCAGCCTTCACGGACCAGTTCCGGTTCATCGCCGGACAGGTCGATGATGGTCGATGCCTTGAGGTCACCGAAACCGCCATCGATTACCAGATCGACATGATGCTCCAGGCGCTCGCGGATCTCGTAAGGGTCGGTCATCGGCTCGTCATCACCCGGCAGGATCAGGCTCACGCTCATCAGCGGCTCGCCCAGTTCGGCCAGCAGCGCCAGGGTGATGGCATGGTCCGGCACGCGCAGGCCGATGGTTCGGCGCTTTTCATGCAGCAGCAGACGCGGCACCTCGCGGGTGCCGTTGAGGATGAAGGTGTAAGGCCCGGGTACGTGGGCCTTGAGCAGGCGGAAGGTGCCGGTATCGACCTTGGCATACAACCCCAGCTGCGACATGTCGCAGCACATCAGGGTAAAGTTGTGGGTCTTGTCCAGGCCGCGCAGGCGCCGCACCCGCTCGATCGCCGCCTTGTTACCGATCTGGCAACCCAGGGCATAGGCCGAGTCGGTCGGATACACCACCACGCCACCCTTGCGGATGATCTCGACGGCCTGTTTGATCAGGCGCGCCTGCGGATTCTCCGCATGAATCTGGAAAAATTGGCTCACGTAGTCGTCCTGTTCATACCGCCAAAGGCTGTTCATGGCTGAATCGGCGCCACAGAGGTGGCAGGTCCTCGGGCAAAGGCCGGTAGGCACCGATCTCGCCCCAGGTGCCGGGGCCGTGGAAGTCACTGCCAGCGCTTGCCAGCAAGCCGAACTCACGGGTGAGGATGGACATGGTGCCCACCTGCTCGGCAGGCATCATCCCGTTGACCACTTCAAGTGCCTGCCCGCCTGCCTGAATATAGTCGGCAATCAGCCTTCTGCGCTTGCTGCGGGTCAGATCGTAGTGCATGGGATGCGCAAGGCTCACCCAAGCGTTGGACTGGCGCAAGGTGGCGACGGTTTCATCGAGGGTCGGCCAGTGCTGCTTGACGTCCCCCAGCTTGCCGGCCCCCAGCCATTTGCGAAACGCCTCGCCGCGGTCCTTGACGTGCCCGGCACGTACCAGGTACTCGGCAAAATGCGGGCGCGCCGGAGCATTGCCGCTATCGCCCAGTTCGTGCTGGACGGCGCGGGCGCCGTCGAGGGTACCGGGCATGCCCTTGGCAGCCAGCCGTTTGTCGATTTCTTCGGCACGCAGCCAGCGGCCACGGTGCAGCGCTTCGATCGCCGCCAGCAGGGGCGGCGCGTCGAGCGGGAAGTCATAACCCAGCACATGGATGGTTGCGCCACCCCAGGTGCACGACAGCTCCACCCCGCTGACCCAGTGCATGCCCTTGTCGCGGCACGCCTGGCGCGCCTCGGGCAGGCCTTCGATGGTGTCATGGTCGGTCAGTGCCAGCGTTTGCACCCCATGCTCATGGGCCCGGGCGACCAGTATCGAGGGCGACAGGGCGCCATCGGAGGCCGTGCTGTGACAGTGCAGATCAACATTCATGGAGGAGCGCTTTCGCTGGAATCGATGTTTGTTATTATGCCGTCACATCCCGATTCTGGCTGCCATTGTGAAACAATTCATCGATTTCATCCCGCTGCTGCTGTTCTTCATCGTCTACAAGCTTGACCCGCGCCCCATGGAAGTCGCCGGCCACAGCTTCGAATTCGGCGGCATCTACAGCGCCACGGCCATGCTGATCATCAGCTCGCTGGTGGTCTACGGCGCGCTGTTCCTGCGCCAGCGCAAGCTGGAAAAGGGTCAGTGGCTGACCTTGGTGGCCTGCCTGGTGTTCGGTGGTCTGACCCTGACCTTCCACAGCGAAACCTTCCTGAAGTGGAAGGCGCCGGTGGTGAACTGGCTGTTCGCCCTGGGCTTCGCCGGCAGCCACTTCATCGGCGACCGGGTGCTGATCAAACGCATCATGGGCCACGCCCTGAGCCTGCCCGATGCCATCTGGGCCCGCCTGAACCTGGCCTGGATCGGCTTCTTCCTGTTCTGCGGCGCGGCCAACCTGTTCGTCGCCTTCACCTTCCAGGACTTCTGGGTCGACTTCAAGGTGTTCGGCAGCCTGGGCATGACCGTGCTGTTCCTGGTGGCGCAGGGTGTGTACCTGTCGCGCCACCTGCACGACGACCCTTCTACCTCCAAACCCAAGGATTGACATGCTCTACGCCATCATCGCCAGCGACGTCGCAAACTCCCTGGAAAAGCGCCTGGCCGCCCGCCCGGCGCACATCGAACGCCTGCAGCAGTTGAAGGCCGAGGGCCGCGTGGTACTGGCCGGCCCGCACCCGGCCATCGACAGCAACGACCCTGGCGAAGCGGGTTTCAGCGGTAGCCTGATCGTTGCCGAGTTCGAATCCCTGGCCGCCGCGCAGGCCTGGGCCGATGCCGACCCTTACATTGCCGCGGGCGTGTACGACAAGGTGGTGGTCAAGCCGTTCAAGCAAGTGCTGCCTTGATCTGAGACCGCATGGGCTTCTTCGCGGGTAAACCCGCTCCCACAGGGACGGCACAGGCTTCAAGCTTGCGCTGCTCCTGTAGGAGCGGGTTTACCCGCGAAGAAGCCCACGCGGTACCGGCAGTTATACTGTTGCCATCAGTCTGCGGTATCTTTGCCACTGGCGGGCCGAATAGCCGCCGTCAATGGTTGAATTGAGTGAGTCATGAGCGAGCTGTTACTGATAGATGATGACCAGGAGCTGTGCGAGCTGCTCGGCAGCTGGCTGACCCAGGAAGGTTTTACCGTGCGCGCCTGCCACGACGGCCAGAGCGCACGCCAGGCCCTGGCCACGCACGCCCCTTCGGCCGTGGTGCTCGACGTGATGCTGCCCGACGGCAGCGGCCTGGAACTGCTCAAGCAGTTGCGCAGCGAGCATGCCGAACTGCCGGTGCTGATGCTCTCGGCCCGCGGCGAACCGCTGGACCGCATTCTCGGCCTGGAACTGGGCGCCGACGACTACCTGGCCAAACCCTGCGACCCGCGTGAACTCACCGCTCGCCTGCGCGCCGTGTTGCGCCGCAGCCACCCCACCGCCACCACCAGCCAGGTGGAACTGGGCGACCTGGTCTACAGCCCTGCCCGTGGCGTGGCCAGCATCGATGGCCGCGAAATGACCCTGACGCTGTCCGAAAGCCGCATTCTCGAAGCGCTGCTGCGCCAACCCGGCGAGCCGCTGGACAAGCAGGAACTGGCGCAGATCGGCCTGGGCCGCAAGCTGACCCTGTACGACCGCAGCCTGGACATGCATGTCAGCAACCTGCGCAAGAAGATCGGCCCCCACGCCGATGGCCGGCCACGCATCGTCGCCCTGCGCAGCCGTGGCTACTACTACTGCCTGTGAAATCGCCGGGGCGCGCAGCGGCCCTCATTCATCTTTACCGAGCCTTTACCCTCCGCTGACCGCGCTTGACGATGATCTCCCTAGACTGTGCTCATCCGGTAACCACCGGCCCATGAAAGGAGAGACACCATGCGCAAGACCCTTATCGCCCTGATGTTCGCCGCCGCCCTGCCGACCGTGGCCATGGCCATGCCTGAAGGCGGCCCGCGCCACGACGGCCCACATCATCGCGGTGATGCGCCTTTCCACCAGCTGGACCTGAGCCGTGACCAGCGCCAGCAGATCGGCAAGCTGATGGGTGAACAGATGAAACAGCGCCGCGACATCACCGAGCGCTACCTGTCCAAACTGCCGGCCGCCGACCAGAAGGCGATGAAAGACGAACTGCAGGCCAACCGCGACAAGACCGACGGCGCGGTCCGTGCCCTGCTCAAGCCTGAGCAGCAGAAGAAGTTCGACGAACTGCAGAAGGAACGCGCCGCAAAGAAAGCCGAGTGGCAGGAGTTCCAGGCCTGGAAAGCTGAAAAAGGCAACAAGGCCCAGTAAGCTGTCCGCCCGATGCCCGGCCCGCCTCAGTGCGAGCCGGGCTTTTCTTGTTTGCAGGAGGTGCACTTGCGTTCACTGTTCTGGCGCATCCTGGCCAGTTTCTGGCTGGCCATCACCCTGGTTGCGGGCCTGTCGATCCTGCTGGGCCATATGCTCAACCAGGATGCCTGGATCCTCAGCCGCCACCCGGGCCTGAATACCCTGGCCAGCAAGTGGGCCAAGCATTACGAACAGGAAGGCCTGGCTTCGGCACAACACTTCCTGGAACGGCGCAAGGACCGCTACAAGATCGACGTGCAGGTGCTCGACGACAGTGGCGAAGCCGTGGTGCCCGGCACTTTCCCGCGCCGTGCGGCGGCCTTCGAGGCACGCCAGCACAATGACCAGCGGCGCCTGCCGTGGCGCCGGCTGACCGAGGAATACACCAGCCCCGACACCGGTGAGACGTACCTGCTGATCTACCGCATACCCCACCCGGCGCTGGATGCCTGGCACCGCGAAAGCCTGTTGTGGCCGCTCAGTGCGCTGGGCATTGCGCTGGTGGTGCTGACCCTGTTCAGCCTGCTGGTGACACTGTCCATCACCCGCCCGCTCAGCCGCCTGCGCAGCGCCGTGCATGACCTGGGCCAGACCACCTACCAGCAGAACAGCCTGGCGCGGCTGGCGGCGCGGCGTGACGAGTTCGGCGTGCTGGCCAAGGACTTCAACAAGATGGGGGCGCGCCTGCAAAGCACCATCGGCAGCCAGCGCCAGTTGCTGCGCGATGTGTCCCATGAACTGCGCTCACCGCTGGCCCGGCTGCGTATCGCCCTGGCCTTGGCCGAGCGTGCCGAGCCTGAGCAGCGCGAGGCGCTGTGGCCACGCCTGACCCGCGAATGCGACCGCCTTGAGGACCTGATCAGCGAAATCCTTGCCCTGGCGCGGGTCGATGCCGAACAGGCGCATGCCGAGCCGGTCGACCTCAACGCCCTGCTCGGCAGCGTGCGCAAGGACGCCCAGCTCAGCGCACCAGAGCAGGATGTGCGCCTGGAAGCACAGCCGGGGTTGACCTTGCAGGGCTGGCCAACGCTGATAGAGCGTGCCGTGGACAACCTGCTGCGCAACGCCCTGCGCTTCAACCCGCAGGGCCAGCCGATCGAAGTCGGCGCCGTGCGCGAGCAGGGCCGTATCGTGATCAGCGTGCGTGACCATGGGCCGGGGGCAGCGGCGGAACACCTGGCGCAGCTGGGGGAGCCGTTCTTCCGTGCGCCGGGGCAGGATGCGCCGGGGCATGGGCTGGGGCTGGCGATTGCACGCAAGGCGGCGGAGCGGCATGGCGGTAGTCTGATTTTGGACAATCACCCACAAGGTGGATTTGTAGCTCGGCTGGAGTTGCCTGAGGCTGAGGCAATCGGCAGCTGATGATGTGAAGGCCTCTGGCCTCTTCGCGGGTAAACCCGCTCCCACAGGAACTGCGCAAGACTCAAGACTTAAGCCACACCTATGGGAGATTGAGGCAATCGGCAGCTGATGATGTGAAGGCCTCTGACCTCTTCGCGGGTAAACCCGCTCCCACAGGAACTGCGCAAGACTCAAGAATTATGCCGCACCTGTGGGAGCGGGTTTACCCGCGAAAGGGCCAGCGGCCCTGATACTGCAATCAGCCCAAGGCCAGGTTACTCGCCCCAGGCACTGACGAAATCAGCGGTTTCCAGAATCGGCGCGGTGCGCGGCTCGGTCAGCGGCGTACCAACATACAGGTAACCGATGATTTCCTCGTTCGCGGCCAGCCCCAGGCCCTTGTGCACATGGGCATCGAAAGCCATGTCCCCGGTGCGCCATACCGCACCGATACCTTGCGCATGTGCGGCAATCAGGATGCCGTGCGCCGCACAGCCCGCCGCCAGCCGCTGCTCGGACTTGGGTACCTTGAAATGGTCCTGCAGCTTGGCAACCACCACGATCAGCAACGGCGCACGCAGGGGCATGGCGCGGGCCTTGTCCAGGGCAGCCTGGCTGGCATCCCCCCTGTGCTGCAGCGCTTCGGCGAACAGCTCACCCAGCTTCTCGCGGCCCTGGCCTTCGATGGTGAGAAAACGCCACGGCCGCAGCTGGCCGTGGTCCGGGGCGCGCAGGGCGGCCTGGAACAGTGCCTCGCGCTGGGCGGTATTGGGCGCCGGGTCGGTCAGGCGTGGCACGGAAACACGGTTGAGCAATGCGTCGAGAGCCTCCATCGGCTACCCTCCTGGCAGGTAAATGTGTCGCCATTCTAGCGTTTACATCACCAGACCCATAGGTAGAATGGCGCCCTTCCGTTTCGAGTCAGAGCAGATCACATGGCGTTGCCGACCTTAAGGATCATTGGTTTCATCATCGGCATCTTCCTGATTACCCTCGCCGTCAGCATGGCCGTGCCCATGGCTACGCTGGTGGTCTTCGAACGCACCCGTGACATGCCGTCGTTCCTCTGGTCAAGCCTGATCACCTTCATCGCCGGCCTGGCCCTGGTACTCCAGGGCCGCCCCGAACACGTGCACCTGCGCCCGCGCGACATGTACCTGCTGACCGTCAGCAGCTGGCTGGTGGTATGCGTGTTCGCCGCCCTGCCGTTCCTGCTGACCCAGCACATCAGCTACACCGACGCCTTCTTCGAAAGCATGTCGGGCATCACCGCCACCGGCGCCACCGTGCTCAGCGGGCTGGACAACATGTCGCCGGGCATCCTGATGTGGCGTTCGATGCTGCACTGGCTCGGCGGCATCGGCTTCATCGGCATGGCGGTAGCAATCCTGCCGCTGCTGCGCATCGGTGGCATGCGCCTGTTCCAGACCGAATCGTCCGACCGCTCGGAGAAGGTCATGCCGCGCTCGCACATGGTCGCCAAGTCGATCGTGGGTGTTTACGTCGGCTTCTCGATCCTGGGCGCGCTGGGCTTCTGGTGGGCCGGCATGAGCCCGTTCGATGCCATCAACCACGCCATGTCGGCGATTTCCACTGGCGGGTTTTCCACCTCCGACCAGTCGCTGGCCAAGTGGGATATCCCGGCCGTGCACTGGGTCGCGGTGGTGGTGATGATCCTCGGCAGCCTGCCCTTCACCCTTTATGTGGCGACCCTGCGCGGCAACCGCAAGGCACTGATCCGCGACCAGCAGGTGCAAGGTTTGCTAGGCATGCTGGTGGTCACCTGGCTGGTGCTTGGCACCTGGTACTGGGCCACCACCAACCTGCACTGGCTGGACGCCCTGCGCCACGTGGCGCTGAACGTGACCTCGGTGGTCACCACCACCGGCTTCGCCCTGGGTGACTACAGCCTGTGGGGCAACTTTTCGCTGATGCTGTTCTTCTACCTGGGCTTCGTCGGCGGCTGCTCCGGCTCGACTGCAGGCGGTATCAAGATCTTCCGCTTCCAGGTGGCCTACATCCTGCTCAAGGCCAGCCTCAACCAGTTGATCCACCCGCGCGCAGTGATCAAGCAGAAGTACAACGGCCACCGCCTCGACGAAGAAATCGTGCGTTCGATCCTGACTTTCTCGTTCTTCTTCGCCATCACCATCTGCGTCATGGCGTTGCTGCTGTCTTTGCTTGGCGTGGACTGGATGACCGCCCTGACCGGCGCTGCCGGCACGGTCTCCGGTGTAGGCCCGGGCCTGGGTGAAGTGATCGGCCCGTCAGGCAACTACGCCACGCTGCCGGACGCTGCCAAGTGGATTCTCGCCAGCGGCATGCTGCTCGGCCGCCTGGAAATCATCACCGTGCTAGTGTTGTGCATGCCGGCGTTCTGGCGCCACTGACCACCTCAGGCTCGGCACCCAGGCGGGCGCGGTATTCGCTGGGCGTGGCATCGAACCAGCGGCGAAACGCCCGATAGAAGTTGCTGGGGTCGGCAAACCCCAGCAGGTAGGCGGTTTCCAGCAGGGTCATGCCTGGCTGCGCCAGGTACTGTTCGGCCAGTTCGCGACGGGTATCGTCGAGCAAGGTCTGGAAGCTGGTGCCTTCTTCCTGCAGCCGCCGCTGCAAGGTGCGCTGCGACAGGTGCAGGGCCTGGGCCAGGGTTTCGCGCTTGGGTTCGCCTTGCGGCAGGATACGGCACAGTACCTGACGCACGCGATGGGTGACCCGGCTTTCCGAGAAACGCGCCAGGTATTCGCCGGCAAAGCGGTCATGCAGGATGGCCATGGCTTCGTTGGCCGTAGGCAGCGGTGCCTCCATGTCGGCGCGTTCGAACACCAACGCATCGTGCGGCGCACCGAACACCAGCGGCGAGTGGAACGCCACCTTGTATGGCTCGATGTCCTTTGGTTGCGGCCCCTGCACCAGCACCCGGCGCGGTTGCACCGGCCGACCGCTGAGCCAGCTGCACAGCGCCAGCGCGCAGGCCAGCGACGCTTCGGCACTGTGCCGGGTCGGAGGCAGGTGATCGCCGTGTACGGTCAGGATCAGCGAATAGCCCTCGGGGCCGAGGACGAAGCTGAGGTCGGAGCTTTCGGCGATGATGCGCTGGTAACGCACCAGGCGCTCGAAGCCTTCGGCCAGGGTGCGGCTGGACATCAACGCATAACCCACCACATGGAACGAAGCCGGGCGCACCACCCTCGCCATGTTCAGGCCTATGGCCTCGTTGCCCGACAGTTCCACCGCCAGTTGCCAAAGCCGGGTCATGGAATCCTGGGGGAAGCGCGCGTCGGGGTCGTCGAGAGCTGCGAAGTCCAGCCCCAGCTGCTTGAACATGGCCCGACAGTCCAGCCCTTCCAGTTCGAGTGCCTTGACGATCCCTGATGCCCAGCTGGCCGACGTGGTTCTTTCGCTCATGACAGGCATCTTATGCTGACCGCTCCTGCGGTGAACCCCAAGGATATTCAATTGGCGCCTATTGTCACTGATAGGCCTCGCCAGTCACTCTAGACTCGAATCAGGCTCCATGCCGTGCATCTTGTCCAGAAGTATTAATCCCGGAGCACTGCCATGAACAGCACAGCGCAGTTTCGCAGTTTTGCCGAGTTCTACCCTTACTACCTGGGGGAGCACAGCAACCCCACCTGCCGCCGCCTGCACTTCGTCGGCACCAGCCTGGTGATTGCCCTGCTGGCCTATACCATCGGCAGTGGCAAATGGTTGCTGCTGCTGGCCTTGCCCGTGTTCGGCTACGGCTTTGCCTGGGTCGGGCACTTCTTTTTCGAAAAGAACCGGCCTGCGACCTTTACCCACCCGTTGTACAGCCTGATCGGGGATTTCGCGATGTTCAGGGATATCCTGTTGGGCAAGATCAGCCTGTAGATTTTTGGGGCCTCAAACCCTACACCGGTTCGCGCACCGCCGCCGCTGCCTGCGCTTCACGCGCCTGCGCCTCGGCCAACCGGTACAGCTCGATCGTGCCATCCCAATGCTCGATCAGCGCCGTGCACGACTCCACCCAATCCCCGCAATTGAGGTACTCCACCTCCCCCACCTGGCGAATCTCGGCATGATGGATATGCCCACACACCACGCCATGAAAACCACGGCGGGTGCACTCGTGGGCAATGGCATCCTCGAAGTCGCTGATGAAGTTCACCGCGCCCTTGACCTTGTGCTTCAGGTACGCCGACAGCGACCAATAGCCGTATCCATAGCGGGCACGCCAGTGGTTGAGCCAACGGTTGAGCACCAGGGTGAACTCGTAGGCACGGTCACCGAGGAACGCCAGCCAGCGGTGGTAACGGGTGATTACATCGAACTGGTCGCCATGGATCACCAGCAGGCGGCGGCCATCGGCCGTCAGGTGCTCGGCCTCGTCCACCAGTTGGATGTTGCCGAGGATCAGCCTGGAGTAACGGCGCAGGAATTCGTCATGGTTGCCGGTGACGTAGATCACCTCGGTGCCCCGCTTGCTCATGGTCAGCAGGCGGCGGATCACGTTGGTGTGAGCTTGAGGCCAGTAGATTCCGCCGCGCAGCTTCCAGCCATCGATGATATCGCCCACCAGGTAGACGCGGTCAGCCTGGTAACCCTTGAGGAACTGCGACAGGTGTTCGGCCTGGCAGTCGCGGGTGCCCAGATGCACATCGGAAATCCACAGGGTACGCACGCGTTGCTTGCGCGAGGGGCGGGACAGTTCGGCATGGGTCATGGGCAAGCTCCGGCGCGGTTTGCTGGAGACTGGCAGGCGCGGATGACAGCGCAGTGGCAAAACCGTTACGAGTGATGGACTGCCGGGAATGAGGCACAATGCGTTTCTGCCCTGCGAGGACAACTTTTCCATGACCGCCGGCCCGATCCTCTCGCTGCGCCATTACCGCGACAGCCTGATCGCCCACAGCCACGAACACCCGCAACTGGTGTTCGGCCTGCGCGGTCGCCTGGAGTTCGAGGTGCAGGGGCATGGCGCCGGGATCGATCGACAAGGGCTGATCGTGGTACCGGCGGGCGCCCACCACACTTGCGCCAGCGATGGCGGCAGCGATTGCCTGGTGCTGGATGTACCAGGGGACCACTGGTTGCGCGAGCAACTGGGCGAACATGCCGATGCCAGCCGTCGCCTGCTCGACCGCCCCGCCGCCCTGGGCCTGGATGAACGCCAGCAACAATTGGTGGACTGGCTGGCGACCAGCCCCGTGCACGACCCACTGATTGCCCGGCAAGGGGCAGCGCTGCTGCTGGCCAGCCTCAACCCCACGGTGGCAGCCAGCGTCACGGCCAGCCAGCGTCTGCCTTATGCAGCCTTCGATGCGCATATCGAGCAGCATGCCGCCTACCCGCTGCAAGTGGCTGACCTGGCGCGCATCGCCGGGTTGTCCAGCGCCCGCCTGCATGCGCGCTTCACAGCGGAGTGCGGGATGACGCCAATGGACTACATTCGCCAGCGGCGCTTGCTCAAGGCGCGGCGGCTGGTGACGCAGACCTTGCTACCGATGGGGGAGATTGCGGCGCAGGTGGGGTACAGCTCGCAGAGTGCGTTTTCGGCGGCGATGTTGCGGGCGTTCGGGTGTACGCCATTGGCTTTGCGGCGAGAGTCTGGCGACAATTGACGCCAGTCTTGCGACAGACCGCCTTTGCCTGTGCCTATACACTTTGCCTGTGCCGGCCCTTTCGCGGGTAAACCCGCTCCCACAGGTACTGCACAGGCTTCAAAAGCGGTGCAGTACCTGTGGGAGCGGGTTTACCCGCGAAGAGGCCGGCACAGCCAGCAGAGATCTTGAGCAAGGACCACCCATGAACCACCGTACCGCCCTCGGCGCCCTGCACATCGGCGCGCTGTTCTTCGGCCTTACCGGCGTCTTCGGCAAACTGGCCGCCAGCGCCAGCCCGGCGATCATCGTCTTCGGCCGCGCCGCCTTCGCCGTGCTCGCCCTGGCCCTGTTCGCCAGCCTGGCCGGGCCGGGCTGGCAACGCCTGAGCGGTCAGGACGCCCGCCGCCTGCTGCTCGGCGGCGTACTGCTGGCCGGGCACTGGGTCAGCTTCTTCATCGCGGTAAAGGTTGCCGGCGTGGCCATCGCCACCCTCGGCTTCGCCAGCTTCCCGGCCTTTACCGTAATCCTCGAGGGCCTGCTGTTCCGCGAACGCATCCGCCGCAACGAGGCTTTGCTGGTGCTGCTGGTCAGCATCGGCCTGGTACTGGTCACGCCGGCATTCGACCTGGCCAGTGAAGCCACCGGTGGCCTGCTCTGGTCATTGCTGTCGGGGCTGCTGTTCTCCCTGCTGTCACTCACCAACCGCGCTGGCTCCGGCCGCCTGCCTGCGGTGCAGGCGGCACTGTGGCAGAACCTGGTGGTGGGCCTGTGCCTACTGCCGTTCGCGGCACCGGGCCTGGCTGGCGTAACCACCATGGACTGGCTGTGGATCGCCCTGCTCGGCATCTTCTGCACCGGCGTGGCACACAGCCTGTTCGTCGCCAGCCTGTCGGTGATCAAGGCGCGCACCGCCGCCGTGGTGTTCGGCATGGAGCCGGTCTATGGCATCGCCGTGGCCTGGGCGGTGTTCGCCGAAACCCCGACCCTGCGCATGCTGCTGGGCGGCGCACTGATCATCTTCGCCATCGTACTGTCCAGCCGCCTGGCCGCCGAACAACCGCCCAGGCAGCCATCACTGGCCGAGGGCGCCTGATTCAGCGGTCGTTGTGGCCCAGGCCACGCTGCGGGTCGATCTGGTCGCGAACCCGCTGCTTCAGTACCTTGGCCTCGGGGAAGCCACCATCGGCCTTGCGCTCCCAGACCTGCACGCCATTGCAGGTGATGCGGAAGATACCGCCGGTGCCAGGCTCCAGTGCCACGCGGCCAAGGTCGTCGGTAAAGGTGCTGAGCAGTTCCTGGGCCAGCCAGGCGGCACGCAGCAGCCATTGGCACTGGGTGCAATACGTGATGACGATTTCCGGTTTGCTGTCGGCCATGGTGGGGCATCTCCAGGTGAGGGGCCGCTTATACTAGCGGTCTTTAGCCCACGGTTTGAGACTCACGATGCGCCGTTTGCTGTTCTGTTTCCTGCTCACCTTCACCTCCCTCACGGCATTCGCCACCGAACCCGCCAGGCCCAAGGTTGGCCTGGTGCTGTCGGGGGGCGCGGCCCGTGGCCTGGCCCACATTGGTGTGCTCAAGGCCCTGGAGGAACAGGGTGTGCGCATCGACGCCATCGCCGGCACCAGCATGGGGGCCGTAGTCGGCGGCCTGTATGCCTCGGGCTACAGCGTCGAAGAGCTGGAAAAGCTCGCCACCACCCTCGACTGGCAACAGGCGCTGTCCGACGCCCCGCCGCGCAAGGACGTGCCGTTCCGGCGCAAGCAGGATGACCGCGACTTCCTGGTCAAGCAGAAGCTCAGTTTTCGCGACGACGGCAGCCTGGGCCTGCCGCTGGGCGTGATCCAGGGCCAGAACCTGGCGCTGCTGCTGGAAAGCAAGCTGGCGCACACCGCCGATACCCGTGACTTCGACAAGCTGCCCATCCCCTTCCGCGCCGTGGCCACCGATATCGCCAGTGGCGAAAAGGTGGTGTTCCGCCGTGGCCACCTGCCCCAGGTGATCCGCGCCAGCATGTCGATCCCCGCGGTGTTCGCCCCGGTCGAGCTGGACGGCCGGCTACTGGTGGACGGCGGCATGGTCGACAACATCCCGGTGGACGTCGCCCGTGAAATGGGTGTGGACCTGGCCATCGTGGTCGACATCGGCACCCCACTGCGTGACCGCAAGCAGCTGGCCACGGTGGTCGACGTGCTCAACCAGTCGATCACCCTGATGACCCGGCGCAACTCGGAAGAACAACTGGCCAGCCTGCACCGCGATGACATCCTCATCCAGCCACCGCTGACTGCCTTCGGCGTGACCGATTTTGGCCGCGCCCAAGAAATGATCGAGGCCGGCTACCGCGCCACCCGCCTGCTCGACCCGCGCCTTGCCGCCCTGCGCCAGCCCGAAGGTGACAGCAGCCTGGCCGTGGCCCGTTCGCCGCGCCAGCGCACGCCGACCATCACCGCGATCAGGATCGAGAACGACTCCAAGGTCAGCGACGAGGTCATCCGCTCGTACATTCGCCAACCGATCGATGCGCCGCTGGAGCTCGGCCGCCTGCAGACCGACATGGGCACGCTGTACGGCCTGGACTACTTCGACCGGGTGCAGTACCGCGTGGTGCACAAGGGCGACGACAACACCTTGGTGATCAATGCCCGTGGCCGACGCGGTGGCACCGACTACCTGCGCCTGGGCCTGAACCTGTCGGACGACCTGCGCGGCGACAGCGCCTTCAACCTGGGTGCCAGCTACCGGGTCAACGGCATCAACAGCCTCGGCGCCGAATGGCTGACCCGTGGTCAGATAGGCGACCAGCAGGAGCTGTACAGCGAGTTCTACCAGCCGCTGGACGTGGGCTCGCGCTATTTCATCGCACCGTATCTGGACTTCGGCTCGCAGAACATCGAAGCCACCCTGGACAACGACCCGGTGGCCGAGTACCGCCTGGAGCGTTACGGCTTTGGCCTGAACCTGGGGCGGCAGATCGGCACCAACGGTGAAGTGCGCCTGGGCGTGGGCAAGGCCTGGGGCGAAGCCGAGGTGCGCATCGGCGACCAGGACCTGCCCAAGGTCAGTTTCAACGAAGGTTTCTACGAGCTGAAGTACTCGTTCGACACCCTCGACAACGTGTACTTCCCGCATCGCGGCGAAGATATCGGCCTGACCTTGCGCAAGTATGACCAGTCGCTGGATTCCGACCAGGATTACCGGCAGTGGATGTTCAACCTGGACAAGGCCATCAGCAGCGGGCCGAACACCTTCGTGCTGGGCGGGCGCTACGGGCGCACGCTGGATGATACCGAGGTGGTGACTTCGAGCTTCGTGCTGGGTGGCGCGCGGGAGCTTTCAGGCTTCCGCCAGGACTCGGTATCGGGCCAGAACGTGAGCCTGATGCGCATGGTCTACTACCGCCGCCTGACGCCACGGGCCTACGTGCCGCTGGACTTCCCGCTGTACATCGGTGGGTCGCTGGAGCGAGGGCGGGCATGGAACAACGATAACGAGTTCGACAGTGGCTACATCAATGCGGCGAGCATCTTCCTGGGGCTGGAGACGCCGCTGGGGCCGTTGAACCTGAGCTACGGGGCCAACAGTGCGCATGAGCAGGCGGTGTACCTGAACCTGGGGCATACCTTCT